>Ga0182024_10000711_pt1 | contig 86425 bp, 85 predicted proteins | sample P32metaG_FD_120480 | JGI IMG/M metagenome (GOLD analysis project Ga0182024, IMG submission 120480) | Permafrost microbial communities from Stordalen Mire, Sweden - P3-2 metaG (Illumina Assembly) | ecosystem: Environmental > Terrestrial > Soil > Wetlands > Permafrost | place: Sweden: Stordalen... | reverse complement strand
CGATCGCGTATCTCGAAAATGCAAAAACGCTGTGAGGCATCGCCGAACAGCGTCCTGAGGCTCGGCGAAGGACCTCGAACGCCACTTTCCGCAGATCTAAAAGTGCAAAAACAAACCCACTTCTCGGCATCGCCGAGAAGTGGTCCTGAGGCTGCCGAAGGACCTCAAGTGCCACCAACCTCGAGTAATGAAACCGCAAAAACAAACCCACTAAGTTCAATGTTTATGGGCAATCGTCACGAACGCCGCCGGGCCAAGGCGCTGGCTGCGCGGCGCAGGTGACCTTCGCAGACCTAACCCCTAGCCCCTAGCCCCTTCCCCTGAAGTGGAAAGGGAACCAGGCACTTCCGCTCCCCTTCCACTTCAGGGCAATGGGCCGGGGGTTAGGTCTCTTCGATGTCTTTATGGTTAATTCCGCGTCATGCCCAACCCCGCGATTCGCGTCGAAACTAACCATGGCGTCCGGCATCTCATTCTCTGCCGCGCCGAGGCTTACAACACCATCACGCCGCAACTTCGCGACGAGCTGAGCGCCGCTATCGATGACGCCGACACCGACCACGAGGTCCGCGTCATCCTGCTGCGCGGCGAGGGTCCCGCATTCTGCGCCGGTTACAACCTCGATTGGGGCACCGGCCTCCAGGTCGGAGAGCCGCAGCGCAGGCGGGTGTGGGATTCGGTCACCGACTACAACGCGATGTCGCGGTTTGTAAATGTCTACATGAAGTTATGGTACGCGAGTAAGCCGACCATCGCGGCAGTGCATGGATGGTGCGTCGGCGGCGGCACCGACATGGTGCTCTGCGCCGATATAATCATTGCGGCGGAAAATGCGTCGTTTGGCTATCCTCCGTCGCGGGTGTGGGGCACGCCCACCACCGCGATGTGGGTTTATCGAATGGGCCTGGAGCGCGCCAAGCGCTACCTCCTCACCGGCGATGAGATTCCGGCCGTCGAGGCGGCGCGTATCGGGTTGATCCTCGAAACGGTCGCCGATGATCAGCTCCTCGATCACGCGACCGCGTTCGCGGAGCGGATGGCGCAAGTGCCGGCCAATCAGCTTCAGATGCTGAAGATGCTATGCAACCACACCGCCGAGAATATGGGGCTTGCGACCTCGCGGACGCTCGGCACGCTCTTCGATGGCATCGCGCGGCATACGCAGGAAGGGCTCGATTTCGTCACGCGCGCGCGGGAGACCGGCTTTCGAGAAGCCGTCCGCCATCGCGACGATCCATTCAAAGACTACGGCTCCGGCCCTCGCTCAAAGAAGCGCAGGAAGCCGACCTGACAATTCGATCTCCGCACTGGAGCAATTTCGGCTCAAAAAAAAACCTCTCCCGCGCGACACGCGGGAGAGGAAAAAAAGGAGGAGGGAACGGAAACCTACCTCACATCGCGCGCGGGCGCAACTTCATCCGCACCGGCATGTGCTTGATGCCGCCGACGAAGCCCGACCGCAAGCGCTCCGGCGGCCCGGTCGATTCGATCGACTCGACGCGCTTCATCAGCTCGCGAAAGATCACCTCCAGCTCGAGGCGCGCGATGTTCGCGCCGAGACAGAAGTGCTCGCCGATGCCGAACGCGATATGCGGATTGGGGTCGCGCGTGATGTCGAACTTGAACGGCTCCTCGAAAACATCCTCATCGCGATTGCCCGAGGGATAGTAGAGTGCGAGCGAGTCGCCCTTCTTTATCTTTTGGCCGCGCAGCGTGTAGTCCTCGCTCGCGGTGCGCGCGAACTGGATGACCGGGCTGATCCAGCGCACGATCTCTTCGATCGCCGGACGCAGCAGCGCGGGATCGTTCTGCAGCATCTTCCATTGATCGGGATTGTCGATGAGCGCCTGCACGCCGCCTGAGGTCGCGTTGCGCGTGGTCTCATTGCCGGCGACCACCAGCAGCAGGAAGTACGACAGCATCTCGAAGATCGGCAGCGGCTCGCCATTGAGCTTGGCCGCGCCCAGCACGCTGGTCAGGTCTTCCTTAGGATTCTTGCGCCGCTGTTCGACGAGGTCGGTGAAGTAAGTGAACAATCCCTCGCGCGCTTTCTGCAAGGTCTCCTGCGGCGTCGCACCTTGATTGAACTCCGGATCTCCTGAACCGATGGCTTCGTTGGTCCAGCGGAAGAGCTGTGACCGATGCTCCTTGGGAACCCCGAGCAGCGCGGCGATGACGTCGAGCGGAACCTTCGCCGATATGTCGGTGACAAAGTCGCATTCGATCGTCGAGCCGCCATTGCGATGCGTCGCGGCGAGCTCGTCCATCGCCTCGTTGGTGATTTCCTGCACCTCGTGCTCCAGCGACCTGACGGCACGCGGAGTGAAGCGGCGATTGACTAGATCGCGATACTGCGCGTGCTCGGGCGGATCCATGTTGAGCAGATGGCGGAAGAGCATGTCCCCGCCTTCGATGTACTGATCCTTGGTCGTCACCAGCAGCCGCGGACCGTTGAGAAAGATTTTGGGCTGGCGCGCGACTTCGACGATATCGGCATGCTTGGTGATCGCCCAGAACGCGTCGACATTGGGACGATCATACCAATAGACCGGCGCATGCTTGCGCAGGTAGGTCCATTCCGGATGCGGATAACCGTGCTGCTCGAAATGCAGTCCGGAAACGATCTCTAGGGTGTCGAGGCTCAGCGATTCGGTGTTGGGAGTTTCCATGGAGGTTGCCCCTTAGTCTTCGAGGGTGATGGCCTGGCGCGGGCAGAGCTTGACCGCGAGCTTGAGCTTCTCGGTAAGGTTCGCGGGAGGATTTTCCAGCTTGACGAATGCCTTATCGTCGTCGCGAACTTCGAAAATTTCCGGCGCGACTTCGGAGCAGCGGGCATTGCCCTCGCAGGCGTGGCGATCCACTACGATTTTCATAATTCCTCGTATGCGCGTATGCGATGTGAGTCGGGCTTCGAACGCGGACGCTATCTTACTCTTTTACCGCACGCTTCGCGTACTAGGCGCCTTCGCGGCTGCGAAAACCTTTGGTCGGCTCCGGCGGCAGGTTCAACACGTCCTTGGGAAAGAAGCCGCTAAGATATTCGATGATATCGCGCATCGAAACAACCCCGACCGGACGGCCCTCACCGTCGGTCAGCGGCACGTGGCGGAACCCTTCGAGGCACATCTTGTTGAGCGCGTAGGCAACGATCGCATCTTCGGGCAGTCGCACCGGATCGCGCGTCATGTAAGGACGGATCGGCGTGCGTTCGAGATCAATATCGGTCCCGACCACCTTCATCAGCACATCGCGCTCGGTGAAGATGCCCGACAGCTTGCCGTCGCGCGTGACCAGAATGCATCCCTGCCGATGCTCCCGCATCTGGCGCAAGGCTTGGGCCAGCATGGTCTGTTCATCGAGAATCAGGCCGCGATTGGAAAGCGCGTTCTTGAGCGTCTCGCGCAGCAGTGCGGAACCGAGCTCGGTTTCGGCGGGTTGTTCTTGTTCGTGGTCGAAGGCCTCGACATCTTCGCGTTCGAGGCCGGGATTGTTTTGGGTAGCCATCATTGCCTCCTCATCGAAGGGATGTGGTTATGTCGACGCTATCCCCGCGCGCAATCTGTGGCAAGCGGCGCATCAAAGTATGCGTGAAAGCTTTGTCTCCGGCGCAAGAAAGACTAGTTTTCGAAACTGACCGCGGGTCATCGAGTTGATGACTTGGCAAAATGATTTGGGATAACGCCATAGAACGCATGCGCGCGCGAATCGAGGACACTGCGCGGTCGGCGAGCGAAGGCTTTCCGCATTTCGCCGATCCCGCCTCGAAGCGCTGGACTTGGTCGCCGGATGGCGATTGGACCGGTGGCTACTTCGTCGCGATGCTATGGCTCGGTGCGGCGACTGGTCCGGCTGCGGATCGCGAGCGATGGGTTTCATCGGCGCGCAAATTTTCCGAGCGACTGCGGCCGCGACTCGCGTCCGACAGCTCCTCGCGCGCTCTGCTCTTCTACTACGGCGCCGCGCTAGGCTCGATCCTGTGCGGCGACCGCGAGGCGCGCGGCCTCGCGCTGGAGGCGGCCGCCGCGATTGCCAAAATGTATAATCCGCGCGCCGGCGTGCTGCCGCTCGGTGCCGCATTCGAAGAAGTATCCAACGTGGGCGCGAACGAAGCCGAAATCGACATGGTGCAGGCGGTCGCGCTTCTGATGTGGGCTTGTCACGAAAGCGGCGACGGCAGCTTGCGCGATATCGCGATGAGCCATGCGCGCCGGCACATCGAGTTTTGCCTGCGCCCCGACGGCTCCATCTGCCAGTCCGCCACCTTCGATCCCGCGAGCGGCGCAATGCTGCGCCGCTATACGCACAAAGGCATCAGCGACGACAGCACCTGGGCGCGCGCGCAAGCTTGGGGGATGCTCGGATGGGCGTTGAGCGCGCAATGGTGCGCGGATCTCTCCTTCCTGGAGCCAGCCGGCAAAGCGGCGGATTGGTGGATTGCGCATGTGCCGGCAGATCGAGTCGCCTTCTGGGACTTCGACGATCCCGCCATCCCCGATACCAATCGCGATACCTCCGCGACCGCGATCGCGGCGGCGAGTCTGCTCAAGCTCTCCGCGCTCTCGCGCGACGAGACCAAGCGTCAGGCTTGGCGCGCTGCCGCCGAGGCCGCTGTGCATGCGCTAATAGAGCGTCACCTCGGCGCAGAAGGCGGGCTATGGGACGGATGCTTCAACAAACGCATCGGCCTCGCCACCGCGCATGAATTGATATGGGGGACCTACTACCTGTTCGAGGCGTTGCACGTTCTCGCAGGCCGACTCGATCCGACTAGCATCTGACCGCCTGCACCAGACCAGACTCCCACTCGATGAACAGCGGTGATCAACCGCATCGCCTAGTGAACGAAATTACCTCCGATGACGTACACCGGACCGCCATCATAGGTGTTAAACGCGATACCGTTGTTGCCCCATCGGATGACGCGTAACGCCTGATCCGAGAGCGACAGATCGGGGATAGAGATCGAGTTGATCAATGAGAATTGGGTCAGGTTGTACGACTGAACAACTGCCGGCGAGGGCAGACTGTTGACAAAAAATGCCGAATCTATTGTCGAGTCCGGCACCATTATTCCGAAAGTCGTGGGAAAGTCTCCAGCCGGATTTCCAGTCGCAGGATCGATGACGTTTCCGCAGTCGGCATAAACCAGCCCGGTTCCAGCATCGAAGTGAATTCGATCGTAGGAGTTGGAAAAAGCTCCCCTGTCGTCATTGCCTAGGGTAACCCCGCCCTGATTGACGGACAGGGTATAAAAGTCGTCGAAGCTAGTCTCCGTGTTGGACGCGTACAAAGTGCTGGCGTTCGCTCCCCATTGAAGCGAGTCAAACAGGTCAAGCCCGCCGCCGGGAGCCGTAGTAGCCCGCGCCGTTGCATCATCAAAGATCATAACTCCCCCGTTTGCAGCCGGGCTTACTCCCTTGTTGGCGAGACTGACCGCGATGGTGTGGGGGCTTCCGGGCGCGACTTGGAGATCGATTGGGTAGTAGGCCCCGAAGTTCGAATTTCGGGGCAGCGGAATGCTGATGTCCGCAGTCAGCGTGGGCAAGGTGAAACGCCCGACCGACGCCTGACCATCGAGTCCCGCATAGAGATACTGACCATCGTCCGATATCGAAAGGACGTCCGGACTGCTGCCCGCGAACTGCGAGTTCGAGATCGCACCCGAGGTCAAATCGAGGACAGAAATAGTATTGCCACGTGTAGGTGCAGCCGCCGGCACCGAGAGGTAGATCACCTGACGCAGCGGATCATAGACAAGGTCGTTCGTCGGTTGATCGATCTCCAGTTGCGCATATCCCGGCCCGCCGGTGGTACCGACCAGGAAGGTGTAGGGCTGGCCGATACTGAATCCCGTTGATGCGATGCCGATGAACTTCGTGCCGATAGCGGAAATCGCCGAGGCCGGAACCATCGCGGTCAGTTCCGTATTGGAAACATAGGTTGTCGGAAGTGACGTCGAGTTCCAATAAACCACCGCGGTCGGGTCGAACCCGACACCTCGGACATCCATCGTGAAGGCGCTGCTATTGACCACCGCCGAGCCCGGCGTCAATGAGGAGATCTGCGCCGAGCTGGTCGGCTGGCCAGCGGGGGTGGGACTCGGCGTCGGTGTCATAGTCGCCGTCGGAGTCGCAGTCGCGACGATGGTCGGGGTCGAGGTTGGCGTCGCCGTCGGGCTGACCGCCGGTTTGGTAGCCTTGCCTGTAAGGGTAACCGTCGCACCCGTATTGCCCACGCCTGCATCGCTCAGGATATAGACATTTGCGGCAAAGCCTCCTGTCTCTGCCGGTACAAACTCCACGGTTACCGCGCTGCGTTTCTTGGGTGCGATGGTGGCCGGCAGCGCGGGCGCCGACATCGTGAATGCGTTGGTTGTGCTCATCTGAACGGCGAGGATATCGAGCGGCGCGGTGCCTTTGTTGATGAGATAGAAGACCCGCTTCTCGGGTTTTCCCTTGCTCGCAAAAACCAGCTTGAGCGGCGTGACTGCCAATATGCTGTTCCTCATCTTGCAGCCGCATTCCGGCGACCAGACCCAGCCAGCTTCTGCGTCCGGGCTCGCCGACGGCGCGGGCGACCCGCCGCCCTGCTGAGCCGCGGCGACGGTGGCGATGGCCAGGACCAATACTACACCCGCTAGCGCGCTCTGATTCCGGCGTTTCATCTTCCCCCCTTGATGCGTGACGAGCCGAAGAGCCTCTCGAATTGCGTATCGAGAATAAACTGCCGGTCTAAGCGAATCTATACCGGTTGTAGCAAACTATGCCTATTAGCATCTTCCACGGAAGATAAGTGTGATGCGTGTGACCTCGAACTGCACAGGCGCAGAAAACACCCGTCTGAGCCAATAGCCGAAGCTGGCTTGCGCGAGCATGATTCGCTAGCGTCGGGACGCGTGCAACTTCGCGCGAGAGGAGAACGGCGTGCAGGTAAGCAAAGACTCGATCGATTTGGGAATCATCGTGACCGACGAGAAGGCGGCACTTGGATTCTATCGCGACGGGCTCGGTTTGGAGATGGAAGGCGAACTGCCGCTGCCGGGAGGCAGGATGTATCGCCTCAAGTGCGGAACCACCGTCATCAAATTGTTGAAGCTCGAGCGGACCCCGTCGGCGAAACCCGCACCCGGCGGCCCGATGGGCGGCCTCGGCTTCCGCTACTTCACGATCTCGGTGCCGGATATCCGAGGACTGGTGTCGCAGCTCGAGGCCAAAGGCATCCGCCCTACCATGCCCGTCACCGACTTCCGTCCGGGCGTGACAATCGCGATGGTGACCGATCCTGACGGCAACACCATCGAGTTCCTACAGAACACGTCGGTGAAGTGACGAAGGCGCGATTAGATCGAGGCGAAAAAAAACGCGGGCGCATTGCTGCGCCCGCGTTACCGCTTTGTCTCTGTTAAAAGAGAGTGCCTAGGCTTCGATCTGCCAGAGCTTGCGCGCGACTTCCGCCGAGCGCTTCACGAACTTGGTGCCGAGGTCATGCTGCGCCTCGAAGATCGGTGCTAGCGCGGTCGACTTTGCCCACTCGGTCGCGCTGGCCTGATAGTCGAGGACGTTGTTGGCAACCTTCTCGCTGGTATCGATGTACCATGCGGCGACCTTCTTGATCCCGTCGGTGCTGAAAAACTCTTTGCCCAGACCGGTGAGGGTTTCAGTTGCTTTTTCTGCGCGTTCTTTTGCTTTTCCTTCCACTTCGAACCTCCGATAACTGACGATTTTATTCGCGGATCTCTCCCCGCGTATGAGTGCTCCAAAGTTAACCATCGATCGCGCTCGCGCACTCGGAGTTTCGTCACGCATGCGACGAAAACCGCCGGTTGTGTCGCGGGCGACTAATCGCGATCTATTAGCCATTTGCCGATTTCTGGCCATAGTTTCTTAATTGCCGGACTACTCACCGCCGCACCGATGTGGCCGGTCGGGAAGTGCAGGTTGCGTTTGTCTTCGGACCCGACGAACTCGGGCAGCGGCTTGCTCGCATTCGGATGCACCACGTCGTCGTGGTCAGCGATCATATTGAGCAGCGGCACCGTGATGTTCTTCAGGTTGACGATCTCCTCGCCCACTTTCATCAAGTTGCGATAGAGCTTGTTCTCGCGCGATAGCTCCTGGGTCAGCTCGCGGAAGATTTGCCCCGCCAGCGGTACATCGCTCTGCATCCATTTCTCGAACAGCTCGAACGTCTCGGCGTAGTTCTCGCGCGACTGGTTCTTATATCTGCCCACGTACTTGTCGATCAGATGATGCGTCGGGCTCATCGCGGTAAAGAACGAGTTCATCATCCACGCGGGGCAGTTACCGTAAATCGCGGTGATGGTATCCGCGATCGCGGGACTCATCGCATCCGCAAAGTTCGTGATCGGAAGATCGCGATTGCTCATATCGAACGGAATCGTGAAGGTGAGCAGATTCTTGATGTTGTCCTGATGAAGCGCGGTGTACATCAGGGAGAGCAGCGCACCGAAGCAGTAGCCGAGCAGGTTGATGCGCTCGATGCCGCTATGAATCTGCACCGCGCGAACCGCATTGGCGACGTCGCCGTTGACGTACGCGTCGAAGCCGCGCCAGGTGTCCGACGAATCGGGCGGAATCCAGTCGATGAAGTATACATCGAAGCCCTGGTTGATCAGACTCTCGATGACGCTCCGTCCCTTCTGCAAATCGAGGATGAACGGACGCTTGATGAGGGCGTAAACCAGCAGCACCGGCGTCTTGTGACGAATCGGGCCGCGCGCCGCATAGAAACGCAGGCTGACTTTGCCGCCCTCGTAGATGACGGTGTAAGGCGTCACGACGGGCGGATCGTTTTCGGGAGCGCCGAATCCGCGCCGGAACGCATTCAGCGTACGAAGGGCTCCTTCGCCCCAGAATCCAGCAACTTCACTAACGACGGACACGATTTCTGACCTCCATGGCCGGGAGCGCACGCCATCCGACCCACGATGCGTTATCGAAATCAGGATGTGCGCGGGCGCCGACTGCCGCTTCGCGAATCGCCATCTCGCGGGCAACCTCGGCCTCGCGGCTGACTTCGTCGTTCTCTTTGGCGTACGCGGGACGCTGGGCTGCCGCGGTGCGAACCTCTTCGCGCAGCGCCTTCACGTCGCGGCGCAGCGCCTCGATATCGGAAGCCATCGGCAGTCCGAGGCTGGGCCATAGCGCCGAGAAGAATGCGCCCGCGACCGCATCAAGCACGCGCTGGGTCCTCATGCTATTCTCGATGAGGCGAGCGCTGACGCCGGCGATGCTCCGATTGGCATAGGCGCGGTTGGTAAGGTCGGTGACTACGCCGGTCGCCGCCTCGTAGGCTTTCCACCCCGCTTTGTAGAGTTCACCGTCGGTCTCGGACTTGAAAGCTCGCAGCGTCACCGCCGCGGGCAGGTCGATCAACGCTACCTCGGCAAGCGCGAGAAGTCCGGTCTTGAGTTCTGATTTTGGCTGGCTCATGAAAAAATCCTCCTCGTCGGTTCCGCGACCCACCCTGAGCGGGCCATCAGTGCAAGGTCGGTGCCTTCGCCCGACGCTCGAAAAACGTGTCTAAGACCAAGTGCGCTGCGCTTTCATCTCAACCACTGCTCAGCCGCCGCGCATCGCGCCGCCCACATGCTCGTTTGTCGGGCGTCACCTTTCGTTCGGGGTTGCGCTTCGAAAAGCGCGTCGTTTATGTTCGGTACGCTTCGTAAGATGAACTAATGTTGAGCCTAATGCAATGATTAGTGTTGCTTACTAATGTCGCCAGTGTGACGAAATGACGAAGTATCCACTTCCGGAGCCGCGAAGCGTCGCCTAGGTGACGGGGTATTGGTCGAATTGTGCTAGCTGGAGGTCAAATCGGCGTGTCGCCGACGACGGCGACGCGGTGCATCTCGCGTCGATGCGGAAAATAATCGGATACCGCGTAATGTTGCACGGCGCGATTATCCCAGAACGCGATCGAGTTCCGTCGCCATCGAAAGCGGCACTGGTATTCAGGAATCGATGCGCGGCTGTAGAGGAATTCGAGCAGCTTCTAACTTTCATCCGGCGTCATCCCGACTATATGCGAGGTGAACGCGCGGTTGACATAGAGTGATTTCTCGCCGGCCTCGGGATGCGTCCGCACCACCGGATGCTGCGCGGGCGGGTACTCGCGCTTCATCGCGGCAAGCTTTTCCGGCGGCAAGTTGCGGCCGAACACCCGCGAGAAATCGTGGATCGCGGTCAGACCCGAGAGCGCCTGCTTCATCGAATTACCCAACGCTTCGTGGGCCGCATGCATGTCGGCAAAGAGCGTATCTCCTCCGACCGGCGGCACTTCGATCGCGCGCAAAATCGAGCCGAGCGAGGGCTTCAGGCGCCAGGTCACATCGCTATGCCAGGTGTTTTCCTTGCCGCGATTATTCTCGTCATGCGCGATCACCAGCAGCTCGGGATGCTCGTGGTGCGGCGCGAACGGATGCACCTCGAGATCGCCGAAGCGGCGCGCGAATGCGATGTGCTGCTCCTGCGTGAGGTCCTGATCGCGAAAGAACAGCACCTGGTGCTTGAGCAGTGCCCGATGGAGTTCGTCGTATGTCGCATCATCCAGCGGTTGCCTCAGATCGATACCGCCGATTTCGGCGCCGACGGTCGGTGACAGAGGTATAATCTTAAGCTGCATATGATTCATCGCGCTTCCCTTCTGTTAACGATGCGGCGGTACCCGCGCAAGAGTCTTCTATGATCCTGACCGAGCCGCTGCGCTTCACGCCTGAACATCTTGCCCGGCCCGAGCCTAGCGGCATCGATGTCGCCACCACGCTGGAGCATTTTGCGATCGTCACCTATGCGGTTGAGCCCGAGAGCCTGCGGCGTCATCTCGCGCCGCGGTTCGAACCCGTATGCGTTCGGCTTAATGACGGAAGTATTCGCGCGTTGGTTTCAGCGGTTCCGTTTCATGATCGCGATTTTCAAGCAGCGCGATTTCCGTCGCCGCATTTAAGCTTCGGCCAAACCAACTATCGCGCGTATGTGCAGGATCGCGAGACGGGACTGCATTCGGTCTGGTTTTTCGGAACCACGCTGGATTCAATCACCGTCATGGTGCCGCGTCATTTACGGAAGTTGCCATGGCATCGCGGCGCGATTCGATTCTCATGCGACCTCGATGGCGGCATCTACCGCCGGTACGAAATGACGACCAAAAGCTCCTGGGCTCCAGTTCAACTCGCACTGGAAGATGCGCGCAGCCCGGTTCGCCAGTTTGAAGGATTTCCCGACCTTGAGACGGCGATGCTGGTGTTGACGCATCCGCTGACCGGATTCTATCGCGGTCGCGACGGTAGGCTTGGGTCATACAAGGTCTGGCATGATCGCCTGAGTCCTCGCGCAGGAGTTTGCCGCAAGGCGCGCTTCGGGCTGCTCGATCGGCTCGGGCTGGTCCGCTTCGAGGATCAGGAAAGGCCGTACAGCGTGATGCTTCAGCATCAGACCGAGTTCACGATTTATCTGCCGCCGCGCAGAGTGGATTAGCGTTTCGCCATCTCCATCTTACCTCGCCTAATCCCACCTTTTGGGGACGGCGCGCCCATGTGGTACCTAAGGAGATGTGCTGCGTGAGAATCCACTAGATCCCAAAGCCTTGAAGCGTTTGCGGACGCTTTCGTGGATGAGCCTCGAGCAACTAGAGCGCCTCGTCGTCGGCGCCGAGGCCCTTCGCATCCGGCGTCCCAACACGATTTTCGCCGAGGGACAATCCTCCAACCGCGTCTACATCATGCTGTCGGGCGTCGCCAAGCTTTCGATCCTCAATCGCGAGGACCGCGTGCTGGTGGGTCTGGTCGGGCCAGGCGAGGTTTTCGGCGCGTCGTCGCTGCTGCCGAATGCGATTCGCCCTTTTCGATGCGACGCGTTTACGGATTGCACGGTCGCGATCGTGCAGCCCGAGGTCTTCGTCGAAACCACGCTCGGCATCCAGCGCGAACTCTTAAGCCGCGTGCTTGACGTAACCGTGGGGCGATGGTGGATGATGCTGATTCGCTACGCCAACTTCGTAGGCTTGGGGCTGCGCGAGCGGCTGGCCGGCGCGCTGCTGGAAGTCGGCAATAAATTCGGCGTCGAGGACGCGCGCGGCGTGCTGCTGACGCTCAAACTTACGCATGAGGATTTGGCGGATCTCGTGGGTGCGTCGCGCCAGCGCACCACGGTTCAGCTCAAGGAATTCGAAAACGAGCACGCGCTGATACGCGATGGGCGCCGCATGATAATCGTGCCGCACCGATTGCTGCGCAAGAACGAGGATCGTATCGCGTCGCCAACGCAAGTCCAACGGAGCATCCAGAATGCCGGTCAGCAAATTCATCAATCTAAAGAGCGTGAAGCTCCACTACCTGGATCACGGAACGGACGGTAAGCCGCCGCTGGTTTGCATCCACGGGCTCACCAGCAACGCGCACGCCTTCGACTCTCTCGCGCCGCACATCAGCCCCCATTTTCACGTCCGATCGATCGATGTGCGCGGACGCGGTGACAGCGGATGGACGGCGGGCACCGAATATACCCCGCAGAACTACGCCGCCGACCTTGCGGGAATCCTCGACGAGTTGAAAATCGAACGGGTGACGCTGATCGGAACCTCGATGGGCGGGATGATCTCGATTCTGTTCGCCGGTGGCTATCCGCATCGGGTCGAGAAAGTGATCCTCAACGACATCGGGCCGGATGTCGATCCGGTGGGAATCGCGCGCATCAGCAGCTACGTCGGTGAGTCGCCAACCGAGTTCGACAACCTCAAGGAAGTGGCGGCCTACGATCGGGAGCATTATCCGCAAATGCGCAACATCCCGGAGCCGGAGCTTATCGAGCAGGTCAAATGGTCGGTGAAGCCCGCCGCTAGCGGAAAGCTCACCTGGAAGATGGACCCGCAGATTCGCAAGCCGATGCGCACCGCGGCGCGCCCGCTCGATCTGTGGGTACCCTTCGCGCGTATCGAGGCTCCAGTTCTGGTGATACGCGGCGCCGAGAGCGACATCCTCGCGGGCCGCACGGTGGAGAGGATGAAATCTGTCATCCGCAACGTCGAGTCGGTCGAGGTGCCAGGCGTCGGCCACGCTCCCTCGCTAGGGGAGCCTGAGTCGCTCGCGGCGATCAGGAAGTTCCTCGCGGTAGGCTAACGCACTGACTTACTGCGGGAACTCGATGAGTACCTTGGCGTGGGTTCCCGGTGAGCGCAGCGTGTTGATCATCGCCGGGACCTCGTCGAGGCCGATGACGTCGGTGATCATCGGTTTCGCGTTGACCTCGCCGCTCGCGAGCGCGTCGATGGTCTCTTCGAACTCCGCCTTCGTATATCCAATCGCGAACTCGACCGAAACTTCTTTCATCAGGCACTTCATCGGCACGATCGTGTCCGGCTCGAGGCACGCGCCGATGACGACCACGCGCCCATGCGTGCCCGCGATGTCGATCGCCGCGCCGAGGGTGCCCTTTACCCCGATGCACTCGATGACCAACTCTGGCTGATGCCCGGTCAGTTCGCGCATCCGATCGGCAGGTTTATGTAGCGTAGGATTCACCACCTCGGTCGCGCCGAGTTTCAGCGCGAGGTCGGCGCGTCCTGCCGCCAGTTCCGACACGATGATAGGGCTGGCGCCCTTGGCTTTGCACCACGTCAGCGCCGCGAGGCCGATCGGACCGGCACCCATAACCACGCATCCGGTTCCGGGTTTGATGTTCGCGCGATTGACGCCATGCAACCCGACCGAGAGCGGCTCGACCAGCGCACCTTCGCGCGAGGAAACATTGTCCGGCAGCTTGAGCAGGCTGCGCTCGCCGCACATCACGAATTCTGCATAGCCGCCCGGTAGCTGCCCAAGTCCGAGCACGCGGTTGCGCCGGCAATGGTAGCCCTCGCCGCGCGCGCACGCGTCGCATTCGCCGCATGTGATCCACGGCAACGAGGCTACGCGCTCGCCGACCTGGAAACCGCGGACGCCGGAGCCGACTTCATAAACCTCGCCGCAGAATTCGTGGCCGAGAATCGAATCGGGCCGCAACGTGCCGAACTGCACCGCATGGAGATCCGATCCGCAGATACCGCAATTGTGGACCTTGAGGATGATCTCGCCTGGGCCCGCTTTCGGCTCAGGCGCATCGATGATGCCCACTTCATTTTGCTTCTTGAATGCGCCAGCTCTCATCGATGTTCTCCTCGCGCGCGTCGGCGCGAGTCTAGGAGCGCTTCTCCTGGATCAGCTCGATCTTGTAGCCGTTGGGATCTTCAATGAACGCGATCACCGTGGTGCCATGCTGCATCGGACCGGCCTCGCGCACCACCTTCACGCCCTTCGCCTTCAGGTCCTCGCACGCCTTGTATGCGTCAGGCACGCCGATCGCGAGATGACCGAACGCATTGCCGACGTCGTAGCTCTTGGTGTCCCAGTTGTGGGTCAGCTCGACCACCGTGTGATCTTTTTCATCGCCATAGCCGACGAACGCGAGGGTGAACTTTCCACCGGGAAAATCCTGCTTGCGCAGCAGCTTCATCCCGAGCTGGTCGCAGTAAAACTTCAGCGACTCGGTAAGATCGTTGACGCGAATCATGGTGTGCAGCAGTTGCATGGTGTAGTCCTCGCCGTTTGGTTTTCGATAATAAGCGCTACTTCTTCGCGCGCGTCTTGATTGCCTTTTCGAGTTCGCCCTTGATTTGTTCGAATGCGTTTTCGGTCGGCACGATGCCGCATGCTCTCATCTTCTCGAGCAGTTCCCGCCGCTCGATCCCGAGCAACTCGAGCGCCTCGTGCTCGTGCATCCTCTTACTGCGCACCAGCTCGAGGATGGCGACCTCGCGCATCCGCGTGGCGAACGCCGCCAGCGAAAATTCGGCGTCGAAAATGTCGGCGGGAATGTCGAGCTTGAGGTCAATCATAACGTCTTCGGCGCTCGCATGTTGGCATCTTCGGTTCCGACTTTCGACAATCGCAGATGCAATGTCAATTGTGCGATGCTTTACGATTCCCTCATCTATATGCGAACTTAGGCCCAGGGAAAAACGCCTATGGATTTCAATTTTTCGCCCGAGGACGAAGCGTTCCGCGCCGAGTTTCGCACGTGGCTCGAGAAGAACGCGCCCGCGGATCGCGAAAGCGTCAGTGAGATTCTCACCGACGGCGAGCAGAGCGACTTTCGCCGCCGCGTCGCATGGTTTCGCAAGCTCGCTGCCGGCGGATGGACCTGCATCAGTTGGCCGAAGGAGTACGGCGGGCGCGGCGCCGGCATCCTGCAAAATATCGTATACAACCAGGAGCTCTCGCGAATCGGCGCACCCACTCCGCTCATCGGAATGGGCCCCACGCTGCTCGGCCCGACGCTGATTCATTGGGGCACCCAGGAACAGAAGACCCGCTACCTGCCGAAGATCGTGCAAGGCGGGGAAATCTGGTGCCAGGGATATTCTGAGCCCGGCTCCGGCTCGGACCTCGCATCGCTCCAGACCCGCGCCGTCGAAGAGGGCGACTACTTCGTCGTCAACGGGCAGAAGGTGTGGACCTCGATCGCGCAGTTCGCGGATTTCATTTTTCTGCTGGTGCGCACCGATCCCAACGCGCCTAAACATAAGGGCATCAGCTATCTGCTGGTCGATATGCATAGTCCAGGCATCACGGTGCGGCCGCTCGTGCAGATGACCGGAGGGCGCGGCTTCAATGAAGTCTTTTTCGAAGATGTGCGGGTGCCGAAGAAAAATCTCGTCGGCGAGAAGAACCAGGGATGGCAAGTCGCCATCACCACGCTGATGTTCGAGCGCTCCGGCGGCGCGGGCAATGATCGCGGCAGCAGTGGAATGATCGAGGATCTCGTCGAGCTCGCGCAGAAGGTGCATCGTAACGGCAAGACCGCGTGGGAGAACGACGATGTGCGCCAGAAGATCGCCGAGTTCGCATGCGAGGCGACCGCGCTCAAGTACACCGGGCTTCGCCAGCTCACCAAGCGTCTCAAAGGTCTGCCGCCGGGGCCCGAGGGCTCGATGCTGAAGCTGTGCTCGACCGAGCTGAACCTGAAAGTCTCGCTCTTCGCGATGGAACTGCTTGGTCCGTATAGCCAATTCGAGTACCAAGCCGACCACGCGATTGATCGCGGGCGGTGGTCATATCGGATGCTCGCGGCGCGCGGTCCGACGATTTACGCGGGGACGAATCAGATTCAGCACAACATCATCGGCGAGCGCGTGCTCGGCCTTCCCAAAGGGTAACCAAGCGGAGAACGAAATGGATTTCAATTTTAGTCCGGAAGATGAGGCGTTTCGCAAGGAACTGCGCGCATGGCTCGAGGTCAACGCGCCCAAGGGGATGGAGAACGCGGATTCGTTCGGCGACGAAGCCGACGACTCCGACGAATGGTCGCGTCGCATCGGATGGTACAAAAAACTGCATAAGGCCGGATGGGTCGGCATCGATTGGCCCAAGGAATTTGGCGGACGCGGCGCGACGATTCTGCAGACCATCGTCTACTACCAGGAACTCGCTCGCGCGAAGGCGCCGCTGCCCTTCATCGGACAAGGTGCGTCGCTGGTCGCGCCAACCCTGATGCATTGGGGGAACGAGGAGCAGAAGCGCGAGCATCTCGCGAAAATTCTCGCGGGCGACGAAATCTGGTGCCAGGGCTATTCCGAACCGAACTCGGGATCCGATCTCGCATCGCTGCAGACCAAGGCGATCGAGGACGGCGACTACTTCGTGGTCAATGGCCAGAAGATTTGGACCTCGACGGCGCAGCACGCCGACTGGATTTTCCTATTGGTGCGCACCGATCCCGAAGCACCCAAGCATAAAGGCATCAGCTATTTGCTGGTCGACATGAAAACCCCTGGCATCACGGTGCGCCCGCTGGTGCAGATGACCGGCGCGAGCGGCTTCAACGAAGTTTTCTTTGATGATGTTCGCGTGCCGAAGAAAAACCTCGTCGGCGAACAGAATCAGGGATGGCAGGTCGCCATAACTACACTGATGTTCGAACGGCGCGGCGCGGGCGGTCCGGGCACCGGGCAGATTCGCGATCTCGCACGCCTGGCAAAACAGATCCCTCGCAACGGCGGCACCGCATGGGACGACTCGAGTGTGCGGCAGAAGATCGCCGAGTTCTTCTCCGAGGGCGAGGCGCTCAAGTACACCGGCTTTCGCCAGCTTACCCGCCGCCTCAAGGGACTGCCGCCTGGCCCCGAGGGCTCGATGATGAAGCTGGTCAGCACCGAGCTATCGCTCAAGGTCGCGTACTTCGCGATGGAACTGCTGGGGCCGTATAGCCAGATGGAAACCAACGCGCCGTTTGCGGTGGATCATGGTCGATGGCTCTCGCGGATGCTCGCGGTACGCGGCGGAACAATCGCGGCCGGCACCAATCAGATCCAGCACAACATCATCGGCGAGCGCGTGTTAGGATTGCCGAAAGGCTAATCGAAATAGCATTCCGGAAATAGAATTGAAAGTATAATAGGAAATACACTCGAAATGGATTTTAACTATAGTTCCGAAGACGAGGCTTTTCGCAAAGAGTTCCGCGGATGGCTCGCCGCCAACAGCAAGGACGTTATGCCTTCGCGTGAACTGCTCGCCGAGGAAGGCGATAGCTGGAAGGACGCCGTCGCATGGCACCAGAAGCTCAACGAGGGAAAGTGGATCGGCATCAGTTGGCCGAAGGAGTACGGCGGGCGCGGCGCCGGCGTGCTGCATAACATCATCTATCATGAGGAACTCGAGCGCGCGGGAACCAGCGTTCCATTCACCGGCATGGGCATCAGCCTGCTCGGCCCGACGCTGATTCACTGGGGCACCGAGGAACAGAAGAAGCGGCACCTGCCGAAAATTCTCGCGGGCAATGAAATCTGGTGCCAGGGTTACTCGGAACCCAACTCGGGATCCGATCTCGCCTCGCTGCAGACGCGCGCCGTCGAACAAGGCGACGACTTCATCGTCAACGGACAAAAGGTATGGACCTCGATCGCGCAGCATGCTGACTGGATTTTTCTGCTGGTGCGTACCGACCCCAACGCGCCCAAGCACAAGGGCATCAGCTATTTGCTGGTCGACATGCACAGTCCCGGCATAACAGTGCGTCCGCTGGTGCAGATCACGGGCGGCAAGGGATTCAACGAAGTTTTCTTCGAAGACGTGCGCGTGCCGAAGAAGAATATCGTCGGCGAGCTGAACCAAGGGTGGCAAGTCGCGATCACTACGCTGATGTTCGAGCGCTCGGGCGGCAGTGGCGAGATTCCGATCCGCGAAGTTCACGAGCTTGCAGACCTCGCCAAGCGGCTGCCGCGCAACGGCGGGAGCGCGTGGAATGACGCGAGCGTGCGCCAGAAGATCATCGAGTTCGCATGCGATGCCGAGGCGCTCAAGTACACCGGCTATCGGCAGTTGACGCGTCAGCTCAAGGGCATCCCACCGGGTCCCGAAGGCTCGATGATGAAGTTGTGCGGCACCGAATTGCGCCTCCGAATGGCGATGTACGCGATGGAATTGCTCGGGCCGTATAGTCAGATGGAAACCGGTGCGCCGTTCGCGATCGACCAGGGCAAATGGTCATTCAGGATGTTGGCCGCGCGCGGACCGACTATCTATGCGGGCACTAATCAGATTCAGCACAACATCATCGGCGAAAGAGTATTGGGATTGCCTAAAGGCTAATAGTCAGTCACGGCTGATGCATTAGTCAGTCGCCAATTCGCACTCAAGCGACGTTGGTGGAGGCGCGAGGACGGAGCGCGCGGGCGAAATCATTGGCGAAGCGGCGCGCGTCTGCCGGCTTCAACGCCGAAATCGTCACGCGAATGCCGGGCGCGCTGCGAACCCGATAGGCCGCGCCGGGCCGCACCGCCCATCCATCTTCGAGGAGCGACTGGACGATCGCGTTTTCATCGGCGACCGGAATCCAAACGTTGAGGCCCGAGCGGCCCTGCGCCTCGATGCCGACCTTCGCGAGTTCCTCGATCAGCGCCTGGCGCCGGAGCGCGTATGCGTATGACGCGCGCTCGACTTGCCGCATCGTCTTCGCGTCGGACCACATCGCTACGACCGCATCTTGCAGGATGTGGCTGACCCATCGAGGTCCGAGGCGCTGACGCCCCTCGACGCGCGCGATCGTCAGCTCATCACCTGCAACCACCGCCAGACGCAAGTCGGGACCGAGCGCTTTCGAAACCGAGCGGATCACCGCCCATCGAGGCATCCGCGAATCGGCAACTGTAATCGCGGGAGCACCGGAAACGGGTCCGGCAAAATCATCTTCGATTAGCAACGTGTTGGGAGCCTTCCCGAGGATGCCGCGAAGCTCTGTTGCACGCTTCTTGTCGAGGGCGACGCCGGTAGGATTTTGCGCACGTGGCGTGAGGATCAGCGCCTTTGCATCGGCACGAATCGCGGCGGCGAGGGAATCGGGCCGCACGCCAAATTCGTCGAGCGCGACAGGCTCGGCAATCATTCCAAGTGCCGCGATCAAGTCGAGCACGCCGGTGTAGCTGGGATCTTCAACCGCGACGACGTCGCCCGCCGAGAGATGCGCTTGTAGCACCCGCTCGATCGCATCGATGGCGCCGCTGACGACCGCGATTTCACCGACGGGAACGTGATCGTGTTTGAAGGAACGCCGTGCGAGCTCCACCAGCTTCGCGCGATTGGTCTCCCCGCCGTAAAGCTGCTGCTCGCCAGCCAGCCGCGCGAGGATTGGCGCAAGTGACGGCAGCAACTCGGGGTCGGGATTTCCGTCCGCGAGATTGATCGCGCCCTCGGGCGCCACCGGCAGATTGGGCGTGACCAGCGGAGGACGCCGATTGACGATGGTGCCGCGGCGTCCGCCCGCGCGCACCAGCCCACGCACTCGAAGCGAACGATACGCAGCAGCGACGGTGGTGGGACTGACTTCGAGGCGGTCGGCCAGGGCGCGAATTGCCGGCAAGACCGTCCCGGCCGCGAGCTTCCCGCTGTGGATCTGTTCCTCGATGCTGGAAGAAATCTGGTTGCCCGACTTCCCGCCGATCTGATACGTATGTGCTGTCACATTCATTATTATGTACTGTTACATAAAGGACGCTGGAGATGGAAGAGATCAGGCCGACCCCTCGCACCACCGTTAACCGGATGCGCAAGCGCGGCAGTTACGATCGCGAGGTCATCCACGCGATTCTCGACCGCTCGCTGGTATGCCACGTCGGCGTGGTTATCGACGGCGCGCCGCGGGTGCTGCCGACGCTGCATGCGCGTATTGACGATCGCGTGTACATCCATGGCGCCGCCAGCAACCGCATGATTCGCACCGCTGCCGAGGGCATCGAAGTCTGCCTGACCGCGACGCTCATCGATAGCCTGGTGATGGCGCGCTCCGCCTTCCATCATTCCGTGGACTACCGCTCGGCGGTCATCTTCGGCGTTGCTCACGAGGTGACGGACCCGGTCCGCAAGCTCGCCGCGATGCGCGCGCTGGTTGAGCGCATTGGACCCGGTCAATGGGACCGCATTCGCCAACCTAATCCGAAGGAACTCGCGGCCACCTCGATCCTCGAACTTCCGATTACTGAGGCCTCGGCCAAGGTGCGCGCCGATGGCGTTATCGACGACGAGGAGGATTACGCGCTGCCGATCTGGGCGGGCGTAATTCCGCTCCGCACTGAGGCGCTGATCCCGCTCGCCGATGCGCGGCTCAGTCAGGGTATCGCGATGCCGCGAAACATTTCGGAATATGTTCCGCCAGACAGCCGCATATCATACGCGCATGACGGCGCGCCGCTGGAACGCACCATCGATGGAGTCCTCATCAGCACCGATACGGCGCGGCTCGATCTCGATGTCATCCACACCTTTCTATCGACGCGTTCGTATTGGGCGCAAGGAGTGCCGCGGGAAGTCGTCGCGCGCTCGATCGCGACCTCGTTGTGTTTCGGGGTTTACGATGGAGCGCAGCAGGTCGGCTTCGCGCGAGTGATTTCCGACTACGCGACGTTCGCGTACCTCGCCGATGTCTTCATCATCGAATCGTATCGAGGCCGCGGGCTATCGAAGGCGCTGATGGAGTCCGTGATGTCGCATCCGCATCTTCAAGGCTTGCGGCGCTGGACCCTGGGAACGGCGGATGCGCACGGCTTGTATCGAAAATTCGGCTTCGCCGAGCCGAGATATCCCGAGCGCCAGATGGAGCGCGGCGACCCGGACGTTTATCGACGTGAGAGCAGTGGCGCGAAGTAGCATGTACATCCCGAAAGCATTCGAAGAGACGGATCGCGACATGCTCCATGCGTTCATCGAGGCCCACCGCTTCGCGACGCTGATCACCACGCTCGATGGTAAGCCCTTCGCGACGCGCCTTCCGTTGCTTCTCGACCGCGACGGCGCCAACGGCACCCTGATTGGGCACGTCGCGCGCGCGAACCCGCATTGGCGCTGCTTCGATGGTAATTGCAATGCGCTCGCGAGCTTCGATGGCCCGCATGCCTACATATCGCCGAATTGGTACGCGACCTCGCCCGCAGTCCCGACCTGGAACTATGCGAGCGTGCATGCTTATGGAACGCCGCATCGGATTGAGGATCCGCAGCGGGTCGAAGCGATTGTCGAGCGCCTGGTTGCGATTCATGAGGCTGAGATGCCGCAACCTTGGTCCGCGCGCATGGTGCCGCACGAATTCAAAGCGAATCTGCTCAAGGCGATTGTCGGATTCGAGATGGTCATCGAGCGTATCGAGGGTAAATTCAAGTTCAGGCAGAATCGACCGATCGAGGATCAAGCCGCGATGCTCGATGCGCTGTCGACGAGCAGCAGCGCGCGCGATCGCGAGTTGGCGAACTTGATCCGCGCGCACCAGCCCATTGCCCGTTCATGAATCGTCTTGCGCGGGTTCCAACCTGCGGCTTATATAACAACTGTTAGGAAGCACTGCTTCCATCCTATTCGGAGGAAGACATGGACTTTAATTGGAGCCCCGAGGACGAGGCTTTTCGCCACGAGCTGCGAAGCTGGCTCGACGCCAATCTGCCGAAAGGCCAGCACGGCGACGAAGGCCTCGGCATGATGCACGAGGACAGCGGGTCGTGGAAGAACCGCGTCGCCTGGCACAAGAAGATGCACGCCGCAGGATGGGTCGGGATCAGCTGGCCCAAGGAATACGGCGGCCGGGGCGCCAACCTGGTTCAGCAGATCATCTATAACGAGGAACTCACGCGCGCGAATCCGCCGATGCTGGTCAACGGCCTCGGCATCATGCTGGTCGGCCCGACCATCATCCATTGGGGCACCGAGGAGCAGAAGAAGCGCTATGTGCCGAAGATTCTCTCCGGCGAAGAAATCTGGTGCCAGGGATATTCGGAGCCCGGCTCGGGTTCCGATGTCGCGTCACTGCAAACGCGCGCGGTCGAAGAAGGCGACTACTTTATCGTCAATGGGCAGAAGGTCTGGACGTCGGACGCGCATCACGCCGACATGTGCATCCTGCTGGTGCGAACGGATCCGACCGCCCCGAAGCATAAGGGCATCAGCTACATCCTGGTCGACATGCATAGCCCGGGAGTCACGGTGCGGCCGCTGGTGCAAATCACCGGCGATGCGAATTTCAACGAGGTCTTTTTCGAGGACGTGAAGGTTCCCAAGAAGAATCTCATCGGCGAAAAAAATCAGGGTTGGCAGGTCGCAATCACCACGCTGATGTTCGAGCGCTCGGGGATCGGCGGCGGACGCGACATGCTCGGCGCGGTCAAGGAGCTGAAGGACCTCGCACAGAAGATGCGGCATAATGGCGCGACTGCGTGGGAAAATTCGGATGTGCGGCAGAAGATCTCGCAGTTCGCCTGCGAGGCATCCGCGATCAAGTACACCGGCTTTCGTCAGATCACGCGGCGCCTCAAGGGTTTGCCGCCGGGTCCAGAGGGCTCGGTGCTGAAGCTCGCGGTGAGCGAACTCAATTTGCGGATGAACAAATTTGCGATGGAGTTGCTCGGACCGTATAGCCAGATGGAGTTCAAGTCGCCCTTCGCGCTCGACAAGGGCAAGTGGTCGTACCGGATGCTGTCGTCGCGCGCGCTCACTATCGCCGGTGGTACCAGCGAGATTCAACACAACATTATCGGTGAAAGAGTCATGGGGCTGCCCAAGGGATGATCGAAAAGAAAAAGTAGATCCTCATAGAAGGGCGGCCTGAGCAGGTCGCCCTTTTTTTGATCAGGGAGACGAGCGATGGAAGGAAAGCTGGTACGGATTCGCGCGTACGAAAAATCCGACCTCGACGCGGTAATGGCGTGGGTTAACGACGAGGAGGTCATTCGTAACCTCGCCGCACCGATGTTGTTTCCGTTGTCGCGCCTTGCAGAAGAAAATTTCGTCGAGGCCAACGCGCGCGGTAGCGGTCCCGAACATACCTGGGCGATTGAAACGCTCGCCGGCGACTACCTCGGTGGGATCGGCCTCATGACCGTCGACTGGATCAATCGAAGCGCACAGGTCGGCATCGTGATCGGGAGCAAACTCCATTGGGGAAAAGGCTTCGGCACCGATGCGATGCGGGTGGTTCTCCGGTTTGCCTTCGACAAGATGAACCTCCATCGGGTGTGGCTCAACGTCTACGACTTCAACGTCCGCGGCATTAAGTCGTACGAAAAATGTGGTTTCAGACGTGAAGGAGTTCAGCGCGAATATCGATATCTCGACGGCCGCTATCACGATTCGCTACTGATGGCGATCCTCGAGGCCGAGTATCGTGAGGCGGTCAAGAATTGGTAGGCATCGCTAGCCCGCGCTGCCTGACACGCGAACGATCTGCGGACTCTTCGCAGCGTTGTCGAAGATTTGGATGGTGCCACTGCGGGCTTTGGTTCCTCCGGCAGCCGGACTGAAAGTCACCTCGACTTGGCAGGTCGCACCCGCGTTCAGGACACCCATGCACGTCATGCTCGGAACGAAGTCGGCGCTGGTCGATGCGATATTCGAAATGGTCAGTCCGACCGAGTTGTGATTGGTTATCGAGAATGGTTTCTGAGGCGCAGCACCCACCGCTACCGCGCCGAATGACAGCGCGCGTGGCGCAACTGTGATCGGACCCTCGAAGCCTTCACCGCTGAGGCTGGCAGTTTGCGGGCTGTTGTCCGCATTGTCGGAAATCATCACGATTGCGTTCCCGACCCCGAGCGCGCCGGGCTGAAAAGTCACCGCAAAGCTGCATCGCTGACGGGGTCCCAGAGTCGACCCGCAGGTGGTACCTCGCGCCACGACCTGGTAGTCGGCCGCGGCCGGCCCGCTGAAGCTTTCTCCCGATATCGCGATCGCATCGGCGCTCTTGTTGATCACGGTAAACGTCTGCACCTTCGAGGTCGCGCCATTATTCCCGAACATCACATTGCCAAACCGCCTCTGCGCCGGCGTTATAGTGAGCGCGACCGATAGCGGTGTAGCAGTCGCCGTCGGGGTCGGCGTGAGCGTCGGTGTTACGGTGGGCGTCAGGGTCGGAGTGGTGGTGGCAGTCGGCGTTGGGATTGGAGTTGCGGTCCTGGTTGGCGTCGCGGTCTTGGTCGGAGTCGCGGTTCTGGTCGCGATCGGCGTTGGGGTCGCTCCCGCTGCCGACGGCACCGAGGTCGGCGTGGGTATCGGGCCGAGAGCGCCCGACAGCTCGAAAGCGCCTTGTCCATGGGTTCCCGCGAATGTCACACCATTCAAATTTTGTTCGATATCGAAAATCGGAACGATAGGAATCACGCCGAGGTTGTATGGCGCCCAAGTCTGCCCGAGATCGGTGCTTCGAAAGACGCCGATGTCAGTCCCGGCGAGTACGGTTTGACCCGATCGATCGTTAATATCAACCATCATCCTCAGGACGGGAATGTCGGGAATGGAGGTGGCCGGCGGCGGAAAGACGTTCTGTGGATTGCCGTCATCTCTAAACCAATGTCCCCCGGAATCGTTGGTCATGAAGACATGTCCGATACCAGTCGCAGAGGTGAACCCGGAGATGCTCAGAAACGCGACCGCGGGATTGAAGGCGCTGAGGGCGAGACCGGTGGCTTGGGTATTGGCCGGGTTGAACGGCAGATTGACGGTAACATCGGTCCACGTCCCGCCATTCGGATGTGCATTGTCGACCTGCACGTCAGCTTGCGAGGTCTGAAAAATCTTAAACGGCGTTGGAGACCCGGTTGAGAAGGTCTGGGTCGACAGCGAATACGCGATGTTGTGCATCGAAGGTTCGAACTCAAGGTCCTGAATCGCGCACGCTCCATCCGAGCATTGACCGGTGAGATCCCGTGTCGTTTGCCGCGCCCATGAGAGGCCGGTGTCGGTCGACACGTACACCGAATGCGCGCCGAAGAAGAGTCGGCGCGAGATCAATGGATCGACCGCGAGCGGAGGAAAGTAGCCCGCGCCCTGATCATTCGCCGTAGCCAATGCGGACTGCAGCGCAAATGTCGGTTGGCTCGCATCCCACGTCACACCGCTATTGGTCGAGCGCGCGATAGACGCCGAGCCGGTGGGACTCGTCATGGAGCTATGGTAGGCGAATGTTGGATTGACCCGATCGAAAACGGCGAAGCCTCCGTGGCCCGCGTCGACGCCATTCCACGGCTGCGGAGTCACCCCGGTCTGGCTGCCATTGAATAGCGAGGTGCCGTTGCCGGCGGACCCGGCGAGCATCACATTGTTGTTCGAGGGATGGGGACCGAGGCTCTGTAGCATTGCGGTCGATAGGCTCGCATTCAATGCGGTCCAGTTTCCCGAGGAAGAATTGTATGAGTAGAGGCCCCCATCGTTACCCGCAAAAAAATGGCCCGTATTGAACGGATCCGCCGCGATCGCATGCTGATCGGAATGAACACCGCCGTTTTGCCCGACGAACGTCCAATCGGCGCCGGCGTCGGTCGAGCGATAGATCCCCACCCCGCCGAACATCACGGTCAGGCCGCTCAAGTCGACTGCATCGAAGGCGAGGGTCTGATCGTAATCCGCCATCGAGAAGTTCTGCGGATCGGTGCCGTCGATCGTGCTGGTCGGGAGATTGGCGGAGGGCATTTGAACTTGCGAAAAGATGTTTTCATATGTCGCCCTGAACATACCCAGGTACTCATGGCCGTCGGCGGCTCCCAACGCGACGAACACATTGTTGTTGCGCACCACAATGCTGGCGCGCCCGATCTGCGTATTCGCTACGCCAGGGAAACTGAGCGGTTGCCAAGTATTGCCGCTATCGGTCGAGGCGAAGACCCCGGATTGATAGATCGCCGCGTACACATGGGAAGGATAGTAGAAGTCGATAGCGACATCTTCGGCAGGACAGTAGCCGCTGAAGCTCGGGCATGCGCCCTGCGCCGGGAGCGCGAGCTGCGACCATGTCATCCCGCTGTCGGAAGATTTCCACAGCCCGTTGTAGACAATGTTGCTATCTATGAAATTGACGCCCGCGCGATTCGAGCTCGACCCCGTCGATAACGCCACATAGATGACCCGTGGCGTCTTGCTGGTATCTATCGCGATTCGTGAGAACGAAAGTCCGCTGAAACTTCCTCCCCCGGTATTCTGCGTCCAACTGCTCCCGAGGTCGGTGGAGATGAACAGCCCCGCGCCGAAGTACGAATCGACGGTGTTGTTGGCCTCCCCGGTCCCGACGTAGAGGGTCGGCGGGTTCGTGCCCGGGTCCAGCGCAATTGCGCCGATCGCGAGGGTCGGCTGCCCATCGAAAATCGGCGTGAAGCTGGTGCCGCCGTTAGTGCTCATCCAAACTCCACCGCCCGCGGTCCCGATGAATAGTCGCCCCGAGGTCGTCGGATCCGCCGCGATCGCCGTCACTTTACCGCTCGAGTTCGCCAGTGGCCCTCCCACTGGGTCGGTGCCGAACATGGGCGTCTCATTGATGATGGGTGCCGGTCCCAGCGCCGTCCACTGAGGTGCCGCGGTTGCAGCTGGCGCCGCCCTGGAGGAATTCGCGCGCTCCATCGCTCGCATCGATGCGATAGCGTCCTCATACGCACCGCGCGGCACTCCAAAAGCGGTTCCCCGCTTGCTCTCTATATACATCGCATCGAGGCGCCGGACCGACGCGTCATTCCTAAAGCTTTGGGGGCGCCATTGCGAGCGGGCCGGGTCCTGCCTTACCCCATTGGCATCAAGATGCGCCGCCAGCATGCTGACGAAGCCGAAAATTAGCAGCGCCGCGGTAAGCGCGGATCTGCGCGAGTGGACGGGGCGCGATCGCACGTGCCTCCCATAGAGCCGCAGGGTGAGAAGGCATCATGCAAGGGAATCGGCCTTGAGACAATGAGCTATCTGTTATCCACTCAATGTTAGCAACCTGAGCGCGAATCGGCCTAAACATGCTTGATGTGGACAAACCATGTTCGAAGGCGGTTCCGTCGATCCTCGGTGACGAATGGCTTGGGACGTCGGTTGCAGATGAAGAGCCCGTGGTAGGATTCTTTGACGATTGAGGTGGAAATTCAATGACAAGCGCGTCTGGTGTTTCCTTCATCGCCTCCAAAGGAGATCGACATGGCCGTAACCCGCGCTGAGGTGATGGAGGCCTTTCGATGGATTCTCGGCCGCGATCCCCAGTCCGAGGAAACCATCCAATGGCACCTGCGACACCAGGACTCTCGCGCGCTGCGCCTCTCGATAATGAACTCGCAGGAGTTCCGCGATTCGGTTGCGGGTCCGGCCGTCGCGGCGATCCTGAACCGGGTGACAGCCCTCACCGATCCGATTTTGTCGAACAGCCCGATCCGCAAGCTAATCCGGCGCTGGAGGATGCTGACAGGCGGCCGGTCAACTCGCAAACAATTGCCGCGCGGCTTCCTTTATGTTGCGGTTGGGCAGCGTTATCGCGAGGAAGTCGTCAGGTCGATTGAGTCACTTCGCGCGCACGGCAATCACGAGCCTATCGCGGTCTTTACCGACGGTCATCTCGGCGACCTGCCGGGCGTAATCATCAACCCCATTCGAAGTAGCGGATATGGGTGGCTCGACAAGGTTATCGGTATCTCGCAAACGCCCTTCGAACGAACCGTCTACCTCGATACCGACACTATCGTGGTGGATAAGGTGGGCGAGCTGTTCGACCTGACAGATCGCTTTGATATCGCGGCCGCTCATGAGCACGGATACCGGGGATTTCAGGAGGAGCAAGTTCCCGAGGCGTTTTTCGAGCTGAATGCCGGAGTTATCGTTTACCGATGGTCACGCTCAATGCACACCTTCATGGTGCGCTGGCAAGCGCGCCATCAGGAAGGTAACCGCCTGATGCCTACCACAGGCAGATTTCGAATGGACCAGCCTCCATTTCGGTACTGCCTATGGAAGAGCGATCTGAAATTGTACGTGCTGCCGGCGGAGTACAACTATCGATCGATTTTTCCCGGCTTCGCGCGCGACCGAGTCAAGATATTCCACGGAAGGCATGGCGACTTCGAAGCGGTCATTAAGGCGGTGAATTCCGGAACCGGCGCCAGAGTATTCGAGGCTTATCGTTGAAGCTCTAACCAAGACTGACACCGGGCTAGACTACATGGGGCCGCGGCGGGATTCTCGCTCCTCGGATCTGCACTTGGCGCTGACGTTGCGATAGACTCCGCGAATTCCGTTCTTAGTTAGACTCCAAAAGCCACGCTCGACAATGCTTTAAGCGCCCTGAAACGACGCCATATCATCGTTCCACGCGACGGTCACAAAGGTTCTTATCGCCTCCCTACCAAATCATTCGCAGCTTGGATTCGAGCCCTTACGCACGAAACAACGACCTCTAAAAGAGGACTTTAGCTTAACTAGTCCTTTGAGTGTTCGTCTCTTGCCTTTCGCGCCACTTTATTGAGATCGCTCATAAACTGATCGCGCGAAGCGATAGGTATCACGCTGCCTCGATTCGTGAATTGTAGGCTTTTACCAGTACGACGATTGAGAACGTGCAGGATCAGTGCTTCTGCGGCTGGGGGAATATTTTGCAGAGTAATCTTGTGATTGTAGGAGTCGTAACCTATCTCTGCGATAAGTACTCCAAAACACTCATCAGCGAAGGAGGGTGTGACAGTCATGCCTGTCATGTCGATTGAAACAAAATCGCAAGAATCGGATTTCAAGGTCTCCAAAATATAGTGGCGCGCACACTTTCCCGCTTCGCGTGTAGCCAGTCTCCCAAATTGTTCTACTGCGCCAATCTCACAGGAAGTCGTCATCTTCGAATCCTTTGGGCTTTGGCCATTTGTTGTAGACCGCTTCAGCGTCCAACGGGTTTTTCGTTTTCCACTCGAATAGTATTAGCGTTCCTTTCCACGGTGTTCTCATCTTGCGAGAGAATACGCCCCTCCGGTTGCAGCATACCATTTCATCAAACGATACGACCATCAGGTTTCCGTCGTGCATCGTCAACAGGTCGCGAGAGAAAGTCAGACCATATCCCGAATGATGTTCTGGATCGGCTGTTATTCCGTAGCGCGTAGCCAGTTCGCAAGCGTTCTCAAAAATGAGATCCTCACGCAACGCTGGATTGTTCATTAGGCGCGTCCGAATCCCAATTCCATCATCGGCAATGGCTATCTGAGCGAGGTTGCCGTTGAACCACGCCTGCGCAGCAACGAATGCGGTAAGTGGCGTCCTCGGTATCGCTGCATGCATGAAACAATTCTCTAGCAGTTCGAGTAGCGCGATTTCCAAGCTCGCGTGAGTTAGACCATCTTTCATCTGTTGCACAAACAGGCTGGCTAAATGCTGCGTTACCGGAACCGCCGTGGCGCGATCAATTCGCGTGATCGGACAAAATCTACCCTTCGAACTCTGCGCCTTTATCTGCGCAGGCGGCTCTAAGCCAACAGCGTCCCAGAGGCGCATACGATTCGCGTATCCTTCAAGGGAGAGGTCCATCTTGAAGCTCTTGTATCGGCCTGTCTTCACCATGATCGCGAATGTAAGGAGATGAAAGGGACGCAGGAAATCTGGCGTGGACTGCTTGGTCGCGCCGGCCTTTATCTGTTCGAGGATATGGAGCCAATCCTCTAGGTCGGCCACGCTCGTCGGATACACTCGACCAGTAGAGTACCTTTGCCTACTTCCTTCTAGGGGGTACATGCCACTAAAAAGCGATAACCAAGGCTGACTCCACCTGGCTAGACTAGTGGGGGCGCGGCGGGATTCTCGCTCCTCGGATGGGCGACAAGGATGCCGCGCATATCGGAATGACGCGCGCCCGATGCGGGCGCGCCTCCTTCGTTACGCCGCGCTGATGCGGAAGCCCACCTTCGGGAAGTGATTCACGATCTTCCCGAGACTCGGCTCCTCACGCTAGATCGCAATCTCATAGGTCGAGGTCGCAACCACTTTTCCAACCACCGGATCAGCCAATTCTCCAACGATTCCTAATATCGGGAAACTGGATGTGGGGAGCAGAGGGCCAGCGCCGCTACTTCACGCCGAGCAGATCCACATCGAAAATCAGCGTGGCGCCGGGCGGGATGTCGCTGCCGGCGCCGCGCGCGCCATAGCCCAGGTCCGGAGGAATGATCAGCGTGCGCTTGCCGCCTACATGCATGGTGGCGATGCCTTCGACCCAGCCTTTGATGACCTGGCCTTGGCCGAGCGTAAAGGAAAACGGCTCGCCCCGGTCGAGCGAGCTGTCGAATTTCTTGCCCTTCTTGCCGTCGACGAACAGCCATCCTGTATAATTGACCGTCACGGTCTGGCCAGCCTTCGGCACGGGTCCGGTGCCGGGCTTGACGTCGATAATGCGCAGACCGCTCGGCGTGGTGACCTCGCCGGCAGCCAGCGCCGACAGTGGCGCGAGTGTGAGCACCAGTAGAATTGCAGACGCGAAGAGATGCGGGGAGTACATTCCAAGCCTCCTCTACCCGAATGAGCGGAACTCAATGGCCGGCCACCGCCGGCCCCGATGACGCCGATACACTAGCATCATCGAGCCGGGGCGCGAGAGGCCTTCGCTATGCCGCGCTGATGCGGAACCCCACTTTGGGGAAGTGATTCACAATCTTGCCGAGGCTCGGCTCCTCGCGCTCGATCGCAATCTCATATATCGAGGTCGCAACCACCTTCCCTACCACCGGGTCGAAGCCGTAATCGTCCGGCGTGATCGCGACCTTGGTGCCGACCTTGAGGCCGTTGGGATCGTCCTCATCCTCATGCTCGCGCGTCGCCGGCGTGCTCTCGCGCGCAATCTTGAGCGCCTCGTCGGGGTCCATCCCCTTCATGTCGCCATGACCCATCGCATCGATGCGTTTGAACCATCGCATCAGGTTGGAAAACTTCTGCGCGAGCGCGAATGAACTCGGCTCCGCCTGCAGAAACCACACCGGATGGAACACCGCCGCATCGGCGAGGCTGAATGATTCTCCGAGCAGGTAGGTGGTGTTCTCCAGTTGCCGATCCATCATATCGAGGTAGGCGCGCAGTTGGTTGCGCGCGTCGGGCGCCTGGGCGGGTATCTGCCCGAAGTCGGCGCCCTGCATCATCTTGCTGCGATCCTCGATGAACGCCTTGGGCACGCTGGCGGCGAGCTTCTCGAAAATCACCGGGGTGGTCGACCAGAACATCCGGCGGTCCGCGAAGATGTTGATCTGATGCGCCGCGGCCTCCAGTCCGTGCGGATACAGCGTCGGCTCGGGAAACAGCTCATCGATCTTGCGAATGATGATGCCGGTATCGCTGTAGATATCGGCGCCAATCTGTAGCACTGGGATGCGCCGGTAGCCTCCGGTCAGCGGAATCAGCTTCGGCTTCGGCATGATGGTCGGCTGCTCGACGGCGCGCCAGCTCACCTTCTTATGCGCAAAGATTTTGCGGATTTTTTCCGAAAACGGCGAGTTCACATATTGATGCAGGATGATTTCCGCCACGGCATTGCTCCTGATTTCGAGATGCAGCGGTATCTTTTATCCCGTCATTGCGATGCGCACCAGAGCGTAATATTTTCGCGCGCATGTATGGACATCCGCCCTTCGACCTTTTCGAGGCCATCTACACCACCCGCTCGATGCGCCGGCTCAAGCCCGATCCGGTCCCGCCCGCGCTGATCGTCAAGGTCATCGAGGCCGCGACGATGGGGCCCAGCGGCAGCAATCGCCAGCCGTGGATTTTCCTGGTCGTGCGCGAGCCCGAGATGAAGGAATTCGTCGCGGTGCGTTATCGTGCCGCATGGGAGCGCTACTTCACGCCCGCCGCCCGCGAGATCGTCGCGAAGGATCCCGCCAGTCCGCAGGGCCGCATCCTCCGATCGGCGAAATATCTCGCGGAGCACGTCGGCGAGGCTCCGGTGCTGATCTTCGCATGCGTTAAGCGCTACAACGATCGTCTTCGCGCGGGGCAACCGATGCAGAATGCGATGTTCCCTGCGATCCAGAACCTATGTCTCGCGGCGCGCGGCTATGGCCTCGGCACCTCGATCACGGGCCTGCATATGATGTTCGCGGATGAGATCGACGATAAGCTCGGCGTGCCGAAGGAGTACGCGAACATCGCATTGATACCGATGGGCTATCCGATGGGCCGCTGGGGCCGCCCCGATCGCAAGCCGGCGCTCTCGGTAACCTTCTGGGAAAAATGGCGCGCCCGCCGCGATACCGTCCCGGAGTCCTAGAATCAGAAAAACGGATCTCGGGGTTGGCGGGTCCCAATCTCTCAAGCGCTCGCCACATCTCCAGTAGCGCCTTCGCGTTGAAAGATCCCTGGATTGGCGCAAGGCAGATACGTGGTGTATGATGCCACGTAGGAGCATCTAACGATGGCGCGGGCCACGCTAATTCTGCGGCGGAAGTGGACCGACGAACGGAGCAATCTATACGAGATGGTGATTTGGAAGGTCGACCGCAGCGCCCTCTATCCCGAAGCCACGCGATACCGGCTCGCATTTGTTCGGTCGGGTGAAAGGACTCCGGCGTTGCTGTACGACAATCATCATCCAAAAGGGCATCACCGCCACGTCGGTACACATGAGGAGCCCTACCCCTTCGTGACGGCGAGGCAACTGGTCGCAGATTTCCTCGCTCACGCTGCCGAACTAGCAGGAGAAGTTGAATGAAGACCGTAACGTTCTCAATCAGAACGCTCACCGATGTGGCCGACGATTTCGCTAAGACCTTTGAAGCGGTCCGAAGGGGTCGCAAAATTCCAAAACGACCGCGGAGTGAAGTCGGTTTCACCAGCATCGAGGCCGTGCGAAACTTCCTGACCCGCGAGCGACTCGCGCTGATGCGGACGATTCGAACCAGGCATCCGGACTCGCTCTATGAACTTGCGAAGATGGTCAACCGCGACTTCAAGAACGTCCAGGATGACATCGGAATTTTGGAGCGACACGGCCTCGTACGGATCGCCAAAGAGCCGCGCGGGAGGCGCAAGGTCAAAGTGCCGCGCGTGCCCTTCGACGAGATCGCACTCAAGATCGCGATTTGAGCGGTCGTCGCAAGAGTTATCCGCTACTTCAGCGTGGCCGCGAATAATGCCGTCAGCTTTTCGAAGGCGCGCTCGGCCTGCTGACGGTGATAGACCGGGCCGCCCGGAACCGTCCATCCATGCGACGCGCCGTCGTAGACCTCGCTTTCATATTTGCCGCCCCATGCCTCCAGCGCGGCGTCGAGCTTCTTGATCGCCTCGGCCGGCATGCTCTGATCATTGGTCGCATGCCCGAAGTATAGCCGCGCCTTGATCCGCGGGAGCACGTGATGCGGACTGGTGGGCGCATCGGTGAAAAGTCCGCCGCCATGAAACGATGCCGCCGCGACGATTTTGTCGGGCCGCATCGCCGCCGCGCGCATCGCCATCCCACCGGTGAAGCAGTAGCCGACCACGCCCATCGCGCCGTCGCTGACGAATTCGTTCTTCGCGAGGAAGTCGACATAAGCCGCACCGTCGCGCTCCATCGCGTCGGGAGTCATCGGGCCCGCCAACTCGCCGAACCGCTTCATGGTGCGCTCATCGCCCATCACGGGCGTGAAGTTGAACATCGGCGGCTTCCCACTCCGATAAAACACGTTCGGCAGCAGGACCGCGTAACCCTTTTCGGCGAGGCGCCGCGCCATGTTGCGATGGTCGGGCCGAATGCCGCCGATGTCAGTCAGGTGGATGACGCCGTGGCGGCGGCGCCCGTCGTCTTCGCGGTATAGGAACCCGTCGCAAGTGCCATCAGCGGTGCGGATTTCGATCGCTTCCTCGATCATCGTCGCCTCCTGATTGGTGAGTTCAGATGCTGACGGGAAGTTTCGATGAAACCGCGCTCGAAGTCCATCGCTAGCGCGCGGTCATTTTCCCGCGCCGAGCAATGCGATCATTTTTGCGATGCCGCCCGCGTTCAGCATTAACGTATCAGCCTTGGCGCCCTTGCTGCTCGGCGCGAAGGTGATCGCGACTCTGCAACTTTCTCCCGCCGACAGCACTAGGCCGGCAATGCAGCTCGAACGCGACGCATCGATGGTGAAATCGCCGGACGAGCCAAGCGCGAGGCTGACGACTGTGACCGCGACCTTGTTGGGATTCATCACTCGGACGAATTCGGGAGCGCTGGTGCGGCCCACCTCCGTCACGTGAAAGCGGAGCGGATTGGGAGACGCATCGATTGATACATCCGGTGACGACATCGCCGTCGGAGTAGTGCTCGGGCTCGGGGTCCGCGTCGGCAGCGGAGTCCTGCGCGCGGTAGGGGTCGAAGTAACAGTCGCCGTCGCAGATGCAGTCGGAGTGGCAGTCGACTTAGAAGTCGCGGTCGCGGTGGGGCTCGGCGAGAGCGCGGGCGACGGGACGATGCGCGCAACGAAAGCATCGAGGGTGCCCGCGTGCGCGATTCCGCCTCCATGCGTAGATTGCAGCGCGCCCGGCGTGACCGGGAAGTCGCTGGATTGCGTGTAGCCCGTCACATAGGCATAGCCAGATGCATCGACGGCGAGGCCGAACGCCTCATCCTGATCGCTGCCGCCGAGATAGGTGGAGTAGAGCGTCGAGGTTCCAGCCGGATCGTATTCGTTCAAAAAGACATTCACACTGCCGGCGCTATTAGGCTGAAACGCGCCCGGCGTAGTCGTGAGATTGTCGCCGAAAACAGTTCCCGCGACGAAAATGTTGCTCGAGGGTCCGAGCGCGATCGCATTGGGGGATAGCGCATTCGAGAGATTCACGAGGTTCCCCGTGACGCCGTTCGGTGCGAGATTTTGCAGGAAGCCAAAATGCGTTCCCGATACCCCGAAGTTCCCGACCACGTGCGAGCCGCCGTCGCAATCGATAGCGATCGAATTCGCCTGCGTGTATCCGGAATCCGCCAAATTGATTAGCGTTGAAAATTCCAGCCTCGCACCGAGGCCATCGAGCTTGGCGATGAATCCGCAATCCGTATTGGTTGCCGGACACGGCGCGCCACCCGCGATACCTCCCGGGTACATCGTGCCGGCGACGTACGCGTCTCCCGCAGTGTCGAGGCCTATGGCATTGCCCGCCATGTAGTTCGGCGGACCGAGATAGGTGGAGTATTCGAGCGCGGTGCCTGTCTGATTTAGCTTGGTGACGAACGCGGCGCGACCCTGTCCGCTCGACGATGCAAAGGTGGTTTGGTATGCGCCGGCGGTCACCGGAAAGTCGGTTGAGGTGGTGACTCCTGTCACGAAGGCGTCTCCCCCGGGATCGGCGGCAATGCCCGAGGCCGAGGAAATAGCGCTTCCATTCAAAAACGTCGAGTAGATAAGTCCGCCATTCTGATCGAGCGCGGTGACAAACGCACTTTGGGATCCGGAAAAGGTGGTCTGGTAGGCGCCCGCGGTAACCGGGTAGTCGATCGACGCCGTAAAGCCCGCGACGTAGGCGTTGCCCGCCGCATCGACGGCGACCGCGTTGCCCTCGTCCTCGCCGCTGCCGCCCGCGTAGGTCGAATAGATGAGCGCCGTCCCTGCTCCATTGATCTTGCTGATGAAAACATCGTCGGCGCCCCCCGCAGGCTCGAACAGGCTCGGCTGCAACGCGTCCGAGGTGACCGGAAAATCCGCCGAGTCGGTATAGCCGGTAACGATCGCCTCGCCCGCCGAATCGACCGCGATGGAGGCGCCGAAATCGATCAGGCTGCCGCCGAGATAGCTCGCGTACGAGAGGAGCGGATCGATCACGAGCGGCCGCTTGCGGTCATAGGCACCGAGCACGAAGCCGACCGTATGCGCATCGCGCATCACATAGCCGCCGGATACGATGTGCTTCGCGCCGTTTGCTGTTTGGTAGATGATCGGCGCGTTTTGCACCACGCCGCCATGAGGCGTTGCGATGACGAGGTCGCCCTTCGAATCGATCGACAGTTTGCGCGCGCCATCGATGGCGAGCCGGATGCGATTCGGATCCGCGCCCGGCGCGATCGCGAAGTCATATTCGAGGCGCCCGTCGGTTCCGCGATAAATCACATCGATGCCGGGGTAGATGTCGCGGACCTCGACGCCCGCGAAGGTCGCGACGTCGGTGCGCCATCGCGTGCGATCGCTTCCGATGAAGTAGTTGCTCTTACCGGACAGCGCCTCGACGCCGATCGCGCGCGCGGTCGGATTCGCCCCCTCGAGCCGCATCCGCAGGACCGAATATCCTCGCGCGGGAAATCCGACCGGAAGCGTCGTACTTTCGTCGCGCAGCTTCAGTACTGCCTCGGTCGAAGCGAGGAAGATCGAGTATCCGACGCCGCGCGCGAGGAAGCTTACTCGCGAATCGGCTTGGCCGACGTTCGGTTCGAAACGCATCGGCAGTTTGGCATAGGCGCTCGCGGGGGAGGCCGAGCGGTTCGCATTGGGACCGGGCCGACTTTGGCATCCAAGCCCGACCAGGATGATGGCGGTCATATAGATGAGCGCGCGTGAGAATGATCGCTCGGGGCGACTTAATTGCTTGACCAATTTATGGCTATCTTAAGGTCATTAGCAATGTAAGAAGATATGATACATTGCCATAGCTATTATAAATAGCACAGATACCTAAGGGATGCTAAAGTTTGGATTGCCATTCTAAAGTAGTGATTGAGCGATAAAACATATTATAAGGATGCAATTGCTGCTCTTTTGATGCCCAAACGCTTGCTCACATCACGATGTGCTGGGTAAGGAAACAACCGTGGTTACGGTCTAATCGACGTCTCGCGTCATTTCGGCTGGGACGAGGAGTAACGCGGTGGAACTCTAAGCGCTGATGGGCGGCCGACGATCAGACCACGGCGCCGCACGCTCGATCTGCGCGGCGAGGCGGAGCAGCAGATCGCGCATTCCACCTCGATGCCGCGATGAAACGAAGGCTCGCGATCCATAAATCCGATGCGCAAATTTCCGGGCGCGGTGCGAATCTCCTCGCGCAATGGACGCGCGAATGCGGGCGCCGTGTAAGGGTCGCCGGGCACATAGCCGCCGACGACGTCGAGCACCGCGGCCGCATCGCGAACCGATCGCACCAGCGCACCCTCCTCGCCCAAGCCATGCTAGATATCGGCGTGACCGGGTCCGATCGAGGTACGCCCGCGCGAGGGCTTCAGCCCGACGATTCCGCAAAATGACGCCGGGATGCGAATCGATCCGCCCGCATCGTTGCCATGCGCGATCGGCACCATCCCCGAGGCGGCCGACGCACCCGCGCCGCCGCTCGATCCGCCGACGCCGCGCTCGAGGTTCCATGGATTGCGCGTCGCGCCCCATGCCGCGGTTTCAGTTGCGATCGACGGTCCCCATTCGGGCACCGTGGTCTGTCCGAGCGTGATGAAACCCGCCGCGCGAAACTTCTCCGCGACGTGCGAAATGGATCTCGCTACGAAGCGCGCGTCCTTCAACGCTTTCCATCCCCAACTGGTCGGCTCGCCCGCGACCATCTCGGAGAGATCCTTCATCAGAAAGGGAACGCCGCGGAAGATGCCTCCCTGCGACGCCTTCGAAGCACGCGCCTTGACGCGCGCTTTCTCATAGCGCGGATAGATGACGCTGTTGAGCTCCGGATTGAGTCTCTCGATGCGCGCGATGGCGGCCTCGACCAATTCTGATGGCGTCGCTTCGCCCTTGGCGACAAGTTCCGCCTGCGCCGTCCCATCCAGCCACGCGAATTTGTCGGTGCTCATTCGTCCTAAAACGGTTTGCGCGCGCGGACCGATGCGCTCATCAGCTTGTCGGCAACCTGAGTCGCGACCGTTTGCTCGTCCAGCCCGGCTGGTTCCAGCAACTCCTTTGCCTGGGCGGCGGAATAGATGCGCGTTGGTTCCACTTCGATCGCTTCGAACCCAGCATCTTTAAGCTTCGCCTGATAGTCCGACTCCTCCAGCGCTCCCGCGATGCAACTCGACCACAGCGCGACCGTGCGGCGAACCTGCGCGGGGATCTCGCCGCGCACTACGATGTCAGAAATCGCAAGTCGGCCGCGCGGCTTCAGCACTCGAAAGGCTTCCCGCAGAACCCGATCTTTGTCACCGGAAAGATTGATGACGCAGTTTGAGATGATCACATCCACCGAATTGTCAGGCAGCGGTATGCTCTCGATCTCGCCTTTCAGAAATTCGACGTTTTGCACCCCCGCTTTGCGCTGGTTCTCGCGCGCCAGCGCCAGCATCTCGTCGGTCATGTCGAGTCCATAGGCCTTGCCGGTAGGGCCGACACGTCGAGCCGATAACAACACATCGATGCCGCCGCCCGATCCGAGGTCGAGCACGATTTCACCAGCTTTCAACTTGGCCAGCGCGGTAGGATTCCCGCATCCGAGCGAGGCCGCAATCGCGTCCGCTGGCAACTCGCAAGTTTCTTCGATCTGATAAAGATTCGAGGTTATCGGACCTGCGAAAGTGGCCGCGTTGCCGCTGCCGCAGCATCCGGACTTTGCGGATTTCTGCTGGACGCGTTGCGCTTCGCGCGCATAGCTTTCGCGAACCTGTTCCTTAATCGATGCCTGATCGTTCATTGTCCCATCTCCGTGACATTCGTGGCGCCCTCAAAGGATACGCAAAGTCGCCGGCACTTAGCCAGCGCCGCGGCCCGCCGTTTGCGCGAGCCGTCTATCTGCTAGTTGTGGCTTCTACCTATGTGGCGATGGGATGTTGAGAACGCGTCAGCCGCCGCCATGTTCCGATAACTCTCGATGCGGTCGCCCCAGCCCTTACGGCAGACTGAGCGCGACGACCTTGCCGAAGGACCCCTGGTTAGTGGCAGCATAGATAGCACGGCCACGCCCAACCGCAAGGGCAGATACCCCTCCAGCATCGAACGACCACTTCTTGTTGCCCGCGGGAGTAAGCGCGAAGACCTTGCCGGTATAAGCGTCATCGTTGGTATCGGCATCGATCTCATCCACGGTTCCGGCGTAAATGATACCGTCGCGCCCCACCGCAAGCGTACTTACCTTTCCACCATCGAAGGACCACTTCTCGACGCCCTCGGGGCTGAGCGCAAAAACCTTGCCCTTTGCGGCTCGAGAATTTCCAGTGTTGATGTAGATGGTGCCGTCGCGTCCCATGGCAAAGTCCCAAACCGAGCCGTGAACGTCGAACGACCACTTCTTAGCACCCTCAGGGGTGAGTGCGATAACCTTGCCGTCGTTAGCCGCGCCGGCCGTTCCGGTATAGATGGCGCCATTGCTTCCCACCGCAAGGCGGCGTACCGAGCTACCAGCATCGAACGACCACTTCTCGGCACCTTCGGGACTTAGCGCGATAACCTTACCCGTATCAGACCCATGCTCAGTCACGGCATATACCGCGTCGGTGCGGCCCGCTGCGAGTGCGCTTGAAGTACAGTCTCCACAGTCGTACGACCACTTCTGCGTGCCTTCGGGGCTGAGTGCAAGAATCTTTCCGCCTAGAACCCCAGCTTCGGCATAGATAGCACCATCACTCGATGCTGCAAGGGAAAATACCGGCTTTCCAGCATCGAACGACCACTTCTGGGCGCCCATGGGACTTAACGCCAGGACTTTCCCGCCGAGATTTCCGGCATAGATGTCACCGCCATGCCCCACCACAAGGGCGCTTACTCGATCGCTTTCGTTTCCGGTGGCGAACGACCACTTCTCGGTGCCGTCCGCTTTGACCGCTAAGACCTTACTAAGAGTCGCGGCATAGATGGTACCATCGGGCCCTACCATAAGGTTGTCTAAGTCATTCTTTCCAGCGTCGTACGACCACTTCATTTTTGGCGATCTGGCAAGGTGTCGGCTGGCGTGTGCGCTCGCCGCCGGTGCCTTGGTGGTCACTTCGGGCTGGACTTTGGGCGGAGGCTCAGGTGCGTCGTTGGCTGGCTGGGCATGGCTGAACAAAGAGCACGCCTGTAGGGTAAGCGCTCCGAACAGCATTGCTCTTACTATTATCTGAGGAAGGACCCTGGCTCTAATGATTTCGCTTGTCCCCATCCCATCCTCCGCGACCTAATGAATCAGCAGATCGAGGGTGCGGAAAAGCTCGTCCGTCTCGATCGGTTTTCCAAGGAACGCGTCGAAGCCGGTCGCAATTGCGAGCTTACGATCTTCGGGCAAAGCGTGGGCGGTAAGTGCAACCACCGGAATCTTCATAAAGCGCTCGTCCTGTCGCAAGCTTCGGGTCAGGGTCACGCCGTCTTCCGCTCCACGCAACGACCAATCCATCAGTATCAGGCTGACGGTGTGTTCCTCGAGTTCGCGGCGCGCCTCGTCGGCGGAGGAAGCTATCCGGACCTCGAACTGACTTTCCAATATCTTCCGCGTTAGAGACTGATTTTCTTCATCATCCTCGACGACTAGAATGGCCGCCCTCTTACGGTTGGTGTGACGCAGGCCGTTGCTGGTGGGAGTGGGGACACTCTGGCTCGCCGGCTCAGTGGTGGGCTTGAGTTCGGACTCTGCCGAGAATGTGATTGTGAACACGGCGCCCTGGCCTTTACGACTTTGCACTTCAATGGTGGCGCCGTTCAATTCGAGATAGCGCCTGGTTAGGGCTAGTCCTAAGCCGTTACCTTCAAAGGGACGCCGGTAGCCGGACTCTTCTTGAGAAAAGGGCTCAAAAATTCGACCGAGGTAGCCAGTGTCGATCCCGATGCCGGTATCCTTGATTGCTACTTTGAGCAATCGATCCGAGCCTCGGGATAATGACACCGTTATCGAACCTTCTTTGGTGAATTTGATGGCGTTCTGCAAAAGATTCGTGAGCGCTCCGGACAGGCAATATTCGTCGAATAGAACAGTGGCGCCAGGTTCATCGATGCTACACACAAGCTTGATATTTTTTCGTTCCGCCAGGATCCGCATGTCCAGCACGTGGCGTTCAAGCGCCTTGCCAAGCTCGATCGGTTCGGGCCGCAGCTCGAACGACTTGGCTTCGATCTTTGAGAAGTCGAGAATCCCCTGGATGGTGCGAATGAGTCGCCGGCCGGCCCGCCGGATGGAATCGAGACTGTCCTGTAGGTCCTCGTTACCCTGTGCGCCGATATGGGCCGCGAGCAGATCGGTATATCCGATCACGACATTAAGTGGAGTGCGAATCTCATGACTCATGTTCGCGAGAAATTCCGATTTCACCCGCGCGGCTTGAAGAGCCTTGTCGCGCGCATGTTTCAGTTCCGTCTGGGTATGGTCGATGCTTGAGGCCATGTGATTAACGCCTTGGGCCAGACGCATGAAATCGTCACCGCCCGCAACCTCACAGCGAGCAGACAGATCGCCGCAGGCGATTTTATTGACCGCTAACGAGACCTTATCGATCTGCCTCACTACCAGGCGGCCGAAATAAGTGGAAAAAAGAAACCCGAGAAGAAGCAGCGACAGATCTGAAACTATTAGTACCTCAATCGTGGGGCCGGAGACCCATCGCGATCCTTCCACTAGTGATCGAGAGAAATTTTCTTCCAGCAGGATCAACCGGTCGTTCAGATCGTCGATGCGTGCGAACAGAGCGTTGCGGCCGCGGGTCGACACGGGACCCTTGGCGACCGACAATCGTGCCTGGACGCCGAGGTCTTCGAGTTCGCGGCCGAATTCAAGGGCATGGCTCGAAATCTGAACACCGTTACCTATAAACGGAAGCCCGCGAAATCGCTGAACAGCCTTCTTCGCCGCGGAAATTCCACCGTGAGTGTCGCGCCCGCTGCTCCCGGTCTCGGCCTCACCGTATAGTGCTTTGTCCAACGCCTGGAGAGAATCCGCATAACGCCCCGCAACCTTGGCGTCTTCAGCATATCTCTCGTAATCCCGTTCTTTTCCATCTTCGACATAACGCCGCAAAAAGAGCGCTGCATCTTTCTCGTATTTCGCGAATAAGGTCTCTGCGGTGACCTCGGAGCGCAAGCCTGAAACTATGCTGAAAGCTAATATGGTGAGAGCGGCGAACCCGACGGCCAGAACAAAGAAAAGGAAGTTCAGCAGCACAACCTTCCGGCTGGTCCAGGACGATACCCATGAAGTCAGAGAATATCCGCCGCTTCCCCCGATCTTCGGATCGGCTGATGCGGAAGGAATCGCCAGAGCCACGCCGTCCATATTGCTGCCCCCGGCGAAATTATCTGCCGCTGGCAAAAAGAGAGTCAAGTAGGTATTAGCTACTTTATGTAATATATGTCACATTGTATGCTTATCTGCTGATGACGCAGGCGACTGGCGCGGGAAAGTACCGCGTCTGCCTGCTCCTTCAACCGCGGCAAGGATTCGCTACTTCTGCGGCGTTGTGGTCTTTTGGCGGGTCATCTGCTCGCGATCGATGAATCCGGTCTTGCCATACTTCGCGACCGACGCTTCGATCTCCTTGATCAGCTCGTCCGCCGGCTTGTCCAGATCGATGCGCGCGCCGTACGGCTGTTTCGCCTTCAGGCCGGTGTTCCAATAAGTCTCGATGCGATTTCCCTCAGGATCGAACACATACACGCCGACCGCATTGCCATGCGAAATGATCATGTCGATCTTGACGCCGTGCTCCTTGAAGCGGCGGTAGTACCCGATGACATCATCGAGGCTGTTGCATCGGAACGACACCTGCTGCACGAGGCGGGTGTCGGCGCCCACGTTGCGCCCGCGGCATAGCAGCAACTCGTGATGCTCCACTTCGGGCTGCGCGCTCATGAAGACCATTCCGAGTTCGGGATCCTCATCGGTGACGGTCAGCCCGATGATATCGCGGTAGAAGGCCTTGGCCTTTTCGAGGTCGTGGACATGGAGTCCGACATGGCCGAGTCTGGCCACCGATGGTGTAGGCATGGATGCATCCTCCTCGCGCGCGCGTGCTGATCCTCGTATACGCCTGAACGTATACGCTTGAATTTGGGCGACGGCCAGCACCGGAAGATGCTACCCATCGTATGCCCGCGGTGGCGGCAGCGTGACATCTAGGCTATGGTCAATTTCCTACTGAAACGAGGCCCCGCAATGAATAGGAAGACCCTCCCAGCCGCTGTGCTCACGGCCATCGTCATCCTGCTCACGGGATGCGGAAGTCAAAACTCGCCCTCCAAAGCCCCCGCAGACTTAGGTTGCAAAGTCTCCCCACAGAATGCCCAGCAAATGTGTATGATGCTCGCCGACGAATTCAAGCGGAATCCGCAGCAGGACCCCGAAGCGAATCGCAGTCGTATGGCTACCACAAGGATCGGCTGGGCGGTCAAAACGCCTCGGGGAGAGATTGCATCCCAAGTGCTATGCGATATCAGCCAGGCTCATAGCTCCGTCATCTACGCGAATTTGCTGGAAGGTCCCAAAACCCAGGAGCAGGCCGACTACTTGCAGAGTCAAGGACTCTGCACGAATTTAAATTAGTCAAACTGGGACTGTCCGAAGACGCTGCGTAGTATTCTGAAACAAGCGCAAGCGAAAGCCCAAAAACAAAGCCACTTCAAAATAACCGACATCATGTCGGTCCACCGGCCTCGGTTCTTGCTGGCAGCCTCCCACCGTATCCGGTTACTGTTGGCTACCCTCGCTTATGAGGGCATCGGATAATAGACGGAGAGCTTTTGCTATGGCTGATAACAATCTGCGCCGCAATTCCAGCGTGCTGGTCGATGGACCGTCGCGGGCGCCCGCGCGTGCGATGTTCAAGGCGGTCGGTTTTACTGACGAAGACCTCGCCAAGCCGCTGGTCGGCGTTGCGCATACCTGGATCGAGATCATGCCCTGCACCGCGCATCTGCGCCAACTCGCCGAGCATGTGAAGAAGGGTATCCGCGATGCCGGCGGCACTCCCATCGAGTTCAACACCATCGCGGTATGCGACGGCATCTCGATGGGTACCGACGGGATGCGCGCCTCGCTCATCAGCCGCGAAGTGGTCGCCGACTCCATCGAGCTGACCTCACGCGGGCATCTCTTCGATGCGGTCGTCGCCCTATCCGGATGCGACAAGACGATTCCTGGCACCGTGATGGCGCTGCTGCGCCTCAACCTCCCCTCGCTGATGCTTTACGGCGGATCGATTCAGCCGGGGCGTTACGGCGATCATGACGTAACGATCGTCGATGTGTTCGAGGCGGTCGGCGCGCATGCCGCGGGCAAGATGACCGATCGCGAATTGAAAGCGCTCGAAGATGTCGCGTGCCCCGGCGTGGGCGCATGCGGCGGGCAGTTCACCGCCAACACGATGGCGACTGCGAGCGAGCTGATGGGCATTTCGCCGTCCGGTTTCAACAGTGTGCCGGCCACCGATCCGCGCAAGCCCGAGGTCGCCTATCAATCGGGCGGATTGGTGATGGATCTTCTTAAGAAAGATTTGAAGCCGCGCCAAATCGTCACGCGCGAGGCAATCGAGAACGCGATCGCCTCGGTGTGCATGACGGGAGGCTCGACCAACGCGGTGCTGCATCTGCTCGCGATCGCGCATGAGGCCGGTATCGAGCTGTCGATCGACGATTTCGATCGCATCAGCAATCGCACGCCTCTGCTCGGCGACCTGAAGCCGGGCGGCAACTTCGTCGCGACCGATATGCACAAGGCCGGCGGCATACCGCTAGTAGCAAAACGCCTCAAAGAGGCGGGCCTCCTGCATACGGAACAAATCACGGTGACCGGCAGGACTATCGGCGAGGAAGCCGACCTCGCGTCCGAGACCAAAGGTCAGGAAGTCGTGCATCCGCTCTCGAACCCAATCAAGAAGACGGGCGGGCTCGTCATCCTTAAGGGAAACCTCGCGCCCGAAGGATGCGTCATCAAGGTTGCGGGTCATGAGCGCATGAATCATCGCGGGCCGGCACGCGTGTTCGACAGCGAGACGGCATGTTTCGCCGCGCTCTCGGCGCGCAAGATCGTTCCCGGCGATGTCGTCGTCATTCGATACGAAGGTCCCAAGGGCGCGCCCGGAATGCCCGAGATGCTGGGCGTCACCGCGGCGATTATGGGCCAGGGCATCGGCGAGGAGGTCGCGCTGCTGACCGATGGCCGCTTCTCCGGCGGCACGCGGGGCCTGATGGCGGGCCACGTCGCGCCGGAAGCCTTCGTGGGCGGGCCGATTGCGGCGCTGCGCGAGGGCGACATCATCACGTTCGACATTCCGAACCGCCGCATCGACGTGAACCTGACCGATACGGAACTTAAAGCAAGACTTAAAGATTGGAAGCCGCCCACCCCGCATTATAAATCGGGCGTGATGGCGAAGTATGCGCAGTTGGTATCGTCAGCCTCGCGAGGTGCGATCACCGACAAAGTGTAAGTATCGGTCCAAGGGGGGACGATGACAAAAAGGGGAATTTCGCAGCTGATAGTAGGATGCGCCACGCTGGCTTTAGTATGGACCGTCGGTGCCTCCAGCGCCCGCGCTCAAAGCGCTGATGACGACTGGGAGGTCGTCGAGCAACACACCACGTCGCGCGCGACGACGCAGGCCTCGGCAGCGACGGGCGATCGGCTATTCGCATCGGCGCGGTCCCAGACTGGCGCTCCTGGTCAGACCTTCATCGCTTGCGGAGAGCAGGCGCGCCCGGCGCAAGAGCCCTACAAATCAATCGTCGCGACACTCAACCAGATGTGGGGCACCCACGCGAAGGTCTATGAATCGGTCACGCCGATGAGTCCTCACGCTTCCACGGGAGGATGCATCTTCTACAACAGCGAATTTCAGCAGATCCTGACCAGCCGCTGGATGGGCATCACCGACGACGACCAGCTTCGCCCGATGCTGTACGCGATCAACGCGCACGAACTCGGCCACATCATGCACGGCGACCTGACCGCCGCGCGCGCTAACGTCCCCCTCCAGACCAAGGAGCTCGAGGCCGACCGCTTCGCCGGCTACACGCTATGGCGCCTGAACGTTAAGCGCTTCGATGCCGCCGACACCGAGCACTACTACCAGGCGGTGGGCGATGATTTCACCGGCGGCGGCAAAAGCCACGGCACCGGCTCGCAGCGCACCACTGCGTTCCAGGAAGGATGGGACCTCGCGCGCACCGGCGGCCGCGAGGATTCATCGCGTCCCGCCGGCGGCCTCGACTAGTCGCGCCCCCGCGAGTCAATCGACGATGTACGGACGAGCTGGAGCGCTAACAGAGAGGCTAATTCTACGACTGATGGTAGGATGCGTCGTCGTTGCCTTGGCCTTATGCGCTAAGACCGCGCTCGCGCAGGGCGCCCAAGGGGCCGATGACGATTGGGAAATCGTCGACCAAACGGTTGCGACGCCGCAGCCGACCCCGGACCGCGCGGCGATCCTGGAAAGGCTGACGATCCAAGCGCAGGCGCCCAACGGTGTTCCACCCGGAAGCTTTCTGGCTTGCCACCAGCTGGTCCTGCCAGCCGAAGAACCCTATACATCAATCGTCGCATTACTGAACCAAATGTGGGGTACCCGAGCTACCGTATACCAAACCTTGAGGCGGTCTGGCCCTCATGCGTGCCCCGAAACCTACATCTTTTACAATCCGGAAAATATCAAGGAAGTGAGCCGCCGAATGGGAATCAAGGACAAGGAGCAAGAGCGTGCAATGCTTTATGTGATCTTCGCCCACGAAATCGGCCATCTCATTCATCACGATGGTACTCGGCAACGCGCCGCCGTACCGCGGCAAATCTGGGAACACGAGGCCGATCGCTTCGCCGGTTACACCTTTTACCGTCTCAACATGAAGCGCTTCGATACAGCTGAGATCGAGTTCTATCTTCAAGCCATCGGCGACGATTTCTGGGGCGCGCGAAACGGCTGGCATGGAACCGGCCAACAGCGCGTCGCGGCGTTTCAGCAGGGATGGGATCTCGCCAGAAGCGGCAAGAGCGAGGACAGCCCTCCACCCGCGATCAGCGGACTAGAATAACGGTCAGCATTAATGGTCGCGCATAATGCGATCGTCTATTCAACGATCGCCCAGTATAGGATTCCACTCGATAAGCTCGCTGCGCTTCTCTTGGCGCCCCAAGGTAAGACATGTAAGACTGAATCATGAGCAGTTCAAGGCTTTCAACCAAAGGGCAGCTCGTAATCCCAGCCCAGTTCCGAAAGGCGCTCAACCTGAGACCGGGTGATAAGGTTGAGATCGCTTTGGAGGGCAGAGGATTAGTCCTGCGGCGTGAATCGAAGCCAGCTGCAAAGCTCAAGCGAGGAAAGTTCGGCCGCCCAGTTCTCGTAGCATCCGAGGGCGCTCCGGCAATGACGACCGAGAGCGTGATCGCGCTGCTCGAGGAACTTCCTTGAGTCACCTCCTCGATATCAACTTCCTGATCGCGTGTGGATGGGAATCGCACGCGGGGTATATCCGAGCGAGCCGATGGCTTAGTCGGACCAAATCTTTCGCGACCTGCCCCATCAGCGAGATGGGCTTCCTGAGGGTCAGTTTGAGTCCGGCCTTCGGCGCGAGCTTTGAGGATGCGATGACGGCACTGGACGCAATCGTCAGGATGCGCACGCATCGATTTTTGCAAGACGCGACGCGCGCACAATCACTGCCGCAAGTCAGCACCAGCAAGGACGTTACCGATGCTCATCTCGTTTATCTGGCCCGCCACTACCGGCTGAAGCTGGCAACCTTTGACGTCACGCTGCGCGAAAAACAGTGGGCGCGCCGTGTGGCGGAAGATCCAACCCGCTGAAGAAAGCTGCCGCCGTGAGGGCACGCATTTCCATCGTGCGCCGCCATCAATCAATGACGGCCATCAATCGACGATCGCCGAGTAAACTATGTTCTTCAATTGGCCGCGGAAGTTGAAGGTCGCCGACGGCATCAGTTGCGTCATGAAAATCGCGACCAGATCCTCTTTCGGGTCGACCCAGAAAATCGTCGAGGCCGCGCCACCCCAGTAATAGTCGCCCGCGCCCAGCGTGCCCGCCTCGACCTCGCCCAGCGTCATCGCGAAGCCGAGTCCGAAGCCGACGCCCTCGTAGGCCGTTTCCGAGAACGCGCCGACCGCCAACGATGCGAGGTCCTTGCCGCCCGCGAGGTGGTTGCGATGCATCATCTCGAGCGTGCGCGAACCGAGGATGCGCGTGCCATCGAGCTCGCCGCCGCGCCGCAGCATTTCGCAGAAGCGGAAATAGTCCGCCGTCGTGCCGGTAAGTCCTCCGCCGCCCGAAAAGAATGTGGGGTGCCGCAGATAGGTGCTGCGCTCCGGATCATCGATCAACTTCAACGTCTTGTCGGGCTGACGTTCGTAGTTCGCTGCGAAGCGATCGCGCTTGCGCTCCGCGACCGAGAACGAAGTGTCCTTCATATCGAGGGGATCGAAAATGTTCTCTTGCAAGAATTGGTCGAATGGCTTTCCGGAAATCACCTCGACCAGGTATCCGCAAACGTCGGTCGAAAGCGAGTACATCCAGCGCTCGCCCGGCGCATAGCGCAGCGGCACCTTCGCGAGCTTCTCAGCAAATGTCGCCAGCGTCTCGCCCTCGCCACGATTCACCCCCAAATCCCGATAGATGCGATCGACAGGATGATTGGTTCCTCCGTACGTCAGCCCGCCCGAGTGGCTCAGCACGTGGCGCATCGTCATCGGTTTTTCGGGCGCGACGGTCTGCATCTCGGCGCCCACGCCAGAGACCCACACCTTGTGGTCGCGCCACGCGGGAATGAATCGCGACACCGGATCGTTGAGCTGGAAGTGGCCCTGCTCGTAGAGCGACATCAGCGCGACCGAGGTGATCGGCTTGGTCATCGAGTAGAGCCGATAAATCGTGTCGTCCGTAGTAGGCTTGCGCCGCTCGCGATCCATCAGGCCGAACGATTTGAAATACGCGACGTGGCCATGGCGCGCGACCAGCGTTTGGCATCCCGTGATCTTGCCCGGCTCGATGTAGTTGCGATTCAGATGATCGGTGATTCGATTGATGCGCTCTGGTGCGAATCCTGCGCGCTTCGGTGCCGATTCCATCGCGTTTCCTCCGCCGTTCGGATACTTGTAGAACTAGCCCGAACCTCCGCGCATTTCGAGAGCCGTCATTTGTGCGCGAGGAACAACGAGGCCGCCATCGTCAGTCCGATCCCGACTACGATCCGTCGCACGGTTTTGCGCGAGAGTCGCCGCGCGATCAGAGCGCCGCCGTAGCCGCCGCCGACCTGCGCGATCGTCATCAGGATCGCCTCGGGCCAGCTCACCGCGCCTCGCATCACGAAGTAGATCGCCGCGATTCCGTTGATGCAGATCGCCAGGTAGTTTCGCAGCGCGATCATATGATGGATATCGGTAAAGCCGAGCAGTCCGAATTCCGCCAGCATCAGGATGCCGATTCCCGCGCCGAAATAACCGCCGTAAATCGAGACCATGAACTGGAAGACAAAGGCGGTGCCCCATCCGCTCCTTTCGACCGGATGACCGCCCGCCGCCTCGATGACCTCATCGATTGAAGTGCGCAACGCCGCCCGCGTGATCACTTCTTGCGCAGCGAACAGAATCGTCGCGCCGAGAATCAGGTACGGGACCGCGGCGGCGAACCAATTCGTGGGAGTATTGATGAGGAGATACGCGCCGACGATGCCGCCGATCAGCGAGGGCGCCGCGAGCCAGAGCGAGCGCGTGCTGGCGGTGCTGAATTCGCGGCGGAAGCCAATCAGGCTCGCGAGCGATCCCGGCCATAGCGAAACCGTGTTGGTGGCGTTCGCGACCACCGGATTCATCCCGGTCCAAACCAGCGCCGGAAATGAGATCAGCGTTCCGCCGCCTGAGACCGAATTGACCGCGCCTCCGATGAACGCCGCGCCGAAGATTACGCCGTAAGACCAGGACGTCACGCGTGCACGTTCTCGCGACGAGAGCCGCTATTATAATGATGCGCGCGGAAAATCATTCGTATCAAAGTGCGCAACTATCGCCATAAGTGCAACGGGGTTATTAGGATTAGGCGAGCCTGCGAAAAGTATGGACTTCTTGGCTCGGGAAACATGCACGGCTATTTCAGCCCGCGCGCTGGGGGAGCAAATGAACTTCAACCGGAATTAGCGATGAAGCCCCGCCCATTCTCTCCGATGGTCGGGCTGATTGCGCTGGGTTGCTTTTTTCTGGGGCTGGCAGCGGCTTTGTTCTTCTCCGGCGCGAGCCTTTCTCATTTGACGATCCGCGACCTAGGAAAACCATTCTCCTGGTGGGAAATCCTTGCGTACTTCGGCATCTCAATTCCGGTATGGTACCTCGTTGCCGTACTGAAGCGGCGACACTCAAAAGGCAACGAAAAAATCACCGACGAGAGCAAGTGAAATTTCGCCTTGCTATCGAGGCAATACCGTTCAAGCTCGCCTTGCCCGCAGTCCCGATGAAACGCTACTTAAGGATGTTGATGGCTAATGCCATCGGAGTGCGACGTGCCCATAGGACAGGAAACCACCGAAGTTCGCGCGAACCATCGCTTTGACGAAGCGCGGCTCGAAAAATATCTGGCCGACAAAATGCCGGACTTTCACGGTCCGCTCGAGGTGGTCCAATTCGCGGGCGGCCAATCGAATCCAACCTTCATGCTGCGTGCGGGCGACGCGCGCTACGTCATGCGCAAGAAGCCGGCCGGCACGCTGCTGCAGTCGGCGCATCAGGTCGAGCGCGAATATCGCATTCTCACCGCGCTCGCGAACACCGACGTGCCGGTGCCGCGCACACATTTCTTATGCGTGGACCAGAGTATCATCGGTACGGCCTTTTTCGTGATGGATTATGTCGAGGGCCGCATCTTTATGGATACGCTGCTGCCTGGGCTCAGCCGCGAAGAGCGCGCCGGCATTTACGATTCGATGAACGAGATGATGGCGCGCTTGCACAAGGTCGATTACAACGCGGTCGGGCTCGGCGACTATGGCCGCCCGCAGGCGTACATCCAGCGCCAGGTCGCGCGCTGGACCAAGCAGTACGAGGCCTCGATCATCGATCCGATTCCCGAAATGGATCGGCTCATCGAATGGCTGCCCAAGCACATTCCGGCTGATGACGAGACCGCGATCGCGCACGGCGACTTTCGCCTCGGCAATCTGATCGTGCATCCGAACCAGGCGCGCATCATCGGCGTGCTGGATTGGGAACTCTCCACGCTCGGGCATCCGCTCGCCGACCTCGCGTGGAACTGCCTCGCGTATCACTACCCGCCCGGCACCGACGAAGGTGGGAATTTTGCCGACCATGATCTGAACGCGCTCGGCATTCCGAACGAAGATGACTACCTCGCAGCTTACTGCCGCCGGACCGGGCGCGCGAGCATACCGGATTTCATGTTCTTCGTCGTGTTCTCGTTGTTTCGCGGCGCCGCGATCGCGCAGGGAATCGCGATGCGCGCGAAAATCGGGACCGCGAGCGCGGCCGACGCCGCCGAGCGCGGCAAGCGCGCGGGTATAAGCGCGCAGATTGCGTGGGACCTCGCACAGAAGATGTGAACGTCGATCGATTACCTCCGACGTAGGTTGAGTCTTTGCGAACGCCCTCGCCGCCGCGTATCACATTTGGAATGCTCGTGGTGGAATCAGGAAAATAATTCCTCGAGGCATTCAATGAGAATCAAAGGAGTCGATCCCGAAAATCCTCCCGAAAGCGTTGCCGGCGCATTTCGGAAGATGGCTGAACTGTCAGGGCGCGTAGTCACGCCGGCTCTGGTCATGGCGCATCGACCGGAGATCTTCCTCGCGAGCGGAAGACTCAACCAGGCCGTCGGCGCATCCCAGGTCGTCGAGCCACGCCTCAAGTTTATGCTTTCGGTTCGCGTCGCGCAGATGATCGGATGTCCGTTCTGAGTGGATATCAACTCTGCCGGTGGCAGAGATGCGGGCATCAGCGATGCGCAGTTGGAGGATCTCGCCGGCTTCGAGGCCAGTGCGAATTTCGATAGCCGCGAAAAGGCGGTGCTGCGCTATGCCGAAGGCATGTCGCGCACTCCGGCGGATGTGTCCGATGCGGTCTTCGAAGAGATACGCGCGTCGTTCAGCACCGAGCAAATCGTCGAGCTAACTGCGGCGATCGCGCTGGAGAATTTTCGCGCGCGCTTCAACTGCGCGCTCAAGATCGAAAGCGACGGCCTCTGCACCTTGCCGCCCGACCATCCGGTGCGCCAAGCGATCAGGCGGACCTGATTCGACTTCGCGACATTGCCGATGCGGACCGCGCGAGGAATAATGCTATGTTCGTAGCGTCGAAAATTTCGCGAAAGATCCAAAAATGCAGGCGGCCTCAGTCCCTCAGGCAAATTCTCATATCGAACGTTCCCATGCTCCGGCGCTCGAGGCCGAAGGCCTCAGCTTTTTCTATGGTGAACGCAGGGCGCTGAGCGACGTCAGCTTCGCGATCGCGCGCGGCGAGGTATTCGGCTTCCTCGGTCCCAACGGCGGCGGCAAAACCACGCTGTTCAGAATTCTTTCGACCCTGGTTCCGATTCAATCCGGACGCGCGCGTATGCTCGGCCGCGACCTCGCCGGCGACACCATCGAGATTCGCCGCAAGCTGGGCGTGGTATTTCAGCATCCCAGCGTTGACGGCAAACTCACCGTGCTGGAAAACCTGCATCATCACGGACGGCTTTATGGAATAAGCGGGCGCAGACTCAAGGAGCGCGCCGCCGCGATGCTCGATTCGCTCGGCCTAACAGGACGCGCCGGCGATCTGGTCGAGACGCTGTCGGGCGGCATGCGGCGTCGCGTCGAGCTGGCGAAGGCGATGCTGCATATGCCGGAACTGCTGCTCCTCGATGAGCCGAGCACCGGCCTCGATCCGATGGCGCGCCGCGAATTCTTCGGGCACCTCGAGCAACTCAGCCGCCGCGATAACGTCACCATCGTGCTGACGACGCATCATATGGAAGAGGCCGAGCGATGCGATCGCATTGCCATGTTGCATCAGGGAAAGCTGGTCGCATGCGCCGCGCCCGGCGAACTCAAGTCGCAGGTCGGCGGCGATGTGGTCGTGATTCATGCCGCGGCACTGGAACTGCTGCAGCGTAAGCTGCTCCAACAGCTCAAGCTGAAGAGCACCGTCGTCGATGGCACTCTGCGCATCGAGCGCCCGCGCGGTCACGAGCTCATTCGCGATCTGGTCGATACTTTCGCAGAGATCGAGTCGGTATCGTTCGGCAAACCCACCCTGGAAGACGTTTTCGTGCATCTGACCGGCCACAAATTCGAACTCAGCGGAGACGCCGCGCAATGAGCGAAGTCGTCCTTCAGGCAGGCACGTTGTGGTGGCGCGAGATCACGCGCTTCGCGCGTCAGCGCAGCCGGCTGGTCGGCGCGTTCCTGCAGCCGCTGGTTTTCTGGGCGCTCCTCGGCGCGGGACTGAAAGCATCGTTCCGACCCAGCGGCATGCCTGGCGACATTAACTACATGCAGTATTTTTATCCCGGCGTGATCATCCTGGTGCTGCTGTTCACCGCGATCTTCGCCACGATTTCCACCGTCGAGGATCGCAAGGAAGGCTTCCTGCAAGGCGTGCTGGTCGCACCGGTCGCGCGCTCAACGGTGGTCCTCGGCCAAGCACTGGGCGCGACGACGTTGGCGCTGATGCAGGGCATCATCTTCCTGATCCTCGCACCGCTGGCGGGAATTCATCTCAACCTCGCCGCCATCATCGTGAGTTCCGGCATGATGGCGATCATCGCATTCGCGCTCACCAGCATCGGCCTGCTGATCGCATGGCGCATCGAGTCGACCCAGGGCTTTCATGCGATCATGAACCTGATCCTGATTCCGATCTGGCTGCTTTCGGGCGCGTTCTTTCCTTCGAGTGGCGTGCCCGGCTGGCTCTACTGGCCGATGCGCCTCAATCCGCTGAGCTATGGAATGATCGCGCTGCGCCGCGGACTCTACCTCGGCGAGGCGCAAAGCTTCTGCTCGCTGTCCGCGTTCCGATGGTCGGTGCTGATTTCGATCGCGTTCGCGATCGCGATGTTCGCGGCGGCCACGCGCGTCGCTAATCGCTCGACCTCAATCTGATCGCCCATCTCGCACATCATTTTCCATTTGTATCTTCTGACCGATGTGGTGAATCTTCATCTTGATGAAGATCAATCACGACGAGGTGATGCGGCGCGTCGCCGCGATTTCTCCGGCGCTGACCGAGAACGCGCGCGCTTGCGATGCGGCCCGCCAACTGGTTCCCGAAAGCATGCGCCTGATGGTCGACGCGGGAATGTTCAAAATCCTTCAACCTCGGCGCGTCGGCGGATACGAACTCGCGATGCGCACCGAGGCCGAAGCGGTCAGCGCGCTTTCCGAGGCATGCCCGTCGAGCGGATGGGTGCTGATGGTGATGGGCGCACATCATTGGGTAGTCGGGTGTCTTCCGGAGCAAGGTCAGGATGACGTTTTCGGCGGCGGCCGCGACGGCCTCGTCGCGGGCACGCTCTCATGGCAAGGGACTGCCGAGGCCATCGACGACGGTTATCGCGTCAACGGGCGATGGCAGTTCTGCAGCGGCGTCGATCACTCGCAATGGGTGATGCTCGGTTGCGCGAATCCGAAGACGCGCGGGCCAGACGTGCATCTGGTCGTGCCTCGCAACGAGATCGAGATCGATGACACCTGGCACGTGATGGGCCTGCAAGGGACCGGCAGCAAGGACGTGGTCGCGCACGACATTTTCGTGCCGGAGCATCGAGCGATCGAAACGCGCGCGCTTTTCATGCGGGCCAGCCCATACGCCTCGACGCACGCGACCAATCTGTATCGGCTCTCAGCCGAGGCGATGCTCGCGACTTCTGGGCTGAGCGCGCTGGTGGGACAGGCGAAGGCGGCGCTGAGTCGATTCATCGAGCGCACGCGCGAGCGCAAGGTGATTCTGACCGGCGCGCGCAAAGCGGATCACGGTCCGACGCAGGTGCGCCTCGCGGAGGCTGCGGCGGAAATTCGTTGCGCCGATCTCCTGCTTCATAACTCGCTCGACGAATTCGATCGCTTGATGGCGAGCGGCGAAAATTGCAGCAACGATCTCCGCGTGCAGGCGCGCTGGAATGCGGCATACGGGGTGGAGTTGTGCCGTCGAGCGGTGGCGCGAATGTTCGCTGGGTCGGGTGCGCATGCGGTTTACGCCCCGAGCGATCTGCAGGTCAGCTTCCGCAACATTCAGGTGGGCGCGCAGCACGCCAGCATGGACTTTGACACGTCCGCGGAGATTTACGCGCGTCTTCTCCTCGGCACATCAACCTAATCAACTACAGTGTAAGGAGCATCAGGTGGAATACAGAAACCTCGGCAACTCAGGTTTGAAGGTCTCGGTGGTCGGACTCGGATGCAACAACTTCGGCATGCGCATCGACACCGAGCAGACCCGCGTCGTGGTCAACAAGGCGCTCGACGAGGGCATCAACTTTTTCGACACCGCCGACATCTATGGCAATCGCGGCGGCTCCGAGACGATGCTCGGCAAGGCGCTCGGCCCGCGCCGTCATGAGGTGATCGTCGCGAGCAAGTTCGGCATGGCGATGGGCGATGGGCCGTTCATGAAGGGCGCGTCGCGGCGATACATCATGGCAGCGGCCGAGGCGAGCTTGAAGCGCCTCAATACCGACTACATGGACCTCTATCAGATTCATTTTCCTGATCCGGAAACGCCGCAGGAGGAGACGCTCGACGCGCTCCACGATTTGGTGCGCGCAGGCAAGGTCCGCTACATCGGCTCGAGCAACTTCGCGGGATATCAAGTTGCCGATACCGCGTGGATCTCGAAGACCAACGGCCTCGCGCCATACATCTCGGCGCAGAATCAGTACAACCTGCTCGATCGCCGCATCGAAAAGGATCTCACGCCGGCGTGTAAACAGTTCGGCGTTGGCATCCTGCCGTACTTCCCGCTCGCGAGCGGATTTCTCACCGGCAAGTACAAGCGCGGCGAGGAACCGTCGAAGGACACGCGCCTTGGCGCAATGGGCTCGATGGCGAAGTCAGCGCTCACCGATTCGAACTTCGCAGTTCTGGAGAAGCTGCAGGAATTCGCGCGCAGCCATGGTCATTCGGTGCTCGAGCTCGCGATTGGATGGCTCGCATCGATGCCGCAGGTTTCCAGCGTCATCGCGGGCGCAACCAAACCCGAGCAGGTTAGCGCCAACGTCAAGGGCGGCGACTGGAAGCTGTCGGCCGAGGAGCTTGCTGAGGTCGATAAAATCTCAAAGCGCTGACGACGACTCACACCGCTGCGGCAACGCTCCGATAGCGTGCGAATTTTCGCCTCTCGCATCGCGTCTAATTTTTGACGCGCGGTTTCTGAAACCTGCGCCGATTCAGATCGTATATATCGATCTGGATCGCATACCGATAAGGAGCGAAAATTATGCGCTACATGGTTGCATGGCTATTGGGCGTCCCGGCCTCGATCCTGGTGATCTGGTTCGTGGTCTCGCACGTTCTCTAAACTCTCGCATCGCTGCACGGGATTCACAGTTCATCGAAAAACGCTTGGGTCCGTTTCTCGAAGTGAAACTCCCTCGCTAGCCGGATCCATTTCCTATCCAGTCCGTGCAGCGGCTCTGGCAGCGCTTCGAGCGGGTAAAATCCCGCTTCAAGCGCCTCCAGGGGATTCGGCTCAACCGTCCCGCCTTCAATCACGCAGTCGAACAGTAGCGAATAAACCTGCCGGGTCGGCGACGGCACTTTGAGGCTGTCGACAATCCCCATCAGGCGCGTCGGCCGCACGATGAGGCCGATCTCTTCGCGCACTTCTTTCGCGACATTTTCCGCAGGCGAAAGTCCGACATCGCAAAACCCGGTCGGATACCACCAGCGTCCGCTGGGCCGCTTCATCATCAGGATCTCGTCGCGATCATTGAACACGATAGCGCCGACGCCCACCGCGCTGGTTACGTAGCCGTCGTAGCCGCTGATGACTGATTCGCGCCATCGAAGGCGCATCGCCTCCGCCGCCTCCGCATCGGCCTGCGCGAGCGCGGCGTGCACGCGCGCCGCCTCCTTCAGCAGCTCCTCGTAGCGCTCGGAATCGTAGCCGTCGGGTTTGAATGCGAGACCGGTGCGCGCGATCGCGGCGATGCGCTCGACAAACCGCGCAAGTTCCACCAACAAATCGGTTTCCACTATCGCCTCCTGTGTAGCAACGCGATTCTAGCATCGCGCGGCGCTTCCCTCGGAACTCGCGGTCGTACTAATCCATAGCTTGATAGGTCCATTGCGAGGGCACCACGATGCTGAATCCATATATAGAAGGATGGGAGCTGCGCGAGCTTTTGCGGAAGCGCGAAATTCGTCCGCGCGAGGTAGCGGAGTTTTTCCTCGCGCGAATCGAGCAGCTCAACCCGGCGCTCGGCGCGTTCGTTACCATCACGGCCGACCGCGCGCTTGCAGATGCCGATCGCCTCGAGAAGCTCTCGCGCATTGACGCGGACGCGCTGCCGCTGTTCGGGGTGCCCTACTCCATCAAGGATCTTTCGTGGACCAAGGGCATCCGCACCACGATGGGATCGAAGAATTTCGCGAACTTCATTCCACTGGCCGATTCCGAATACGTCGCGCGGATTGGTCGCGCCGGAGGAATCTTGCTCGGCAAAACTTCGACGCCCGAGTTCGGCGCACGTCCTACGACCGAAGGCGGATTCTGCCCGACCGTGCACAATCCATGGAATCGCGAGCACACCGCGGGTGGCTCCAGTGGCGGCGCTGCCGCTGCTGCCGCCGCAGGACTTGGCCCGTTGCATCAAGGCAGCGACGGTGGCGGCTCGATCCGGATTCCGTCGGCATGCTGCGGCGTCTTCGGCATCAAGCCCGCGCGAGGACGTATCACTAACGCGCCGGTGCGCTCCGAGGGATGGGGAGGGTGCTCCACGTCGGGACCGATCGCGCGCAGCGTTCGCGACGCCGCGTGGATGCTCGATGTGATGGCGGGGCCGGTCATCGGTGACGCTTACTGGGCGCCTCCGCCGGAGAAGCCGTTCATCGAAGCAGTGGGCGCGCGCCCGAAAAAATTGCGCCTCGCGACATTATGCGAGACCGCCTTCGCGGATGTCGACGTCGAGACTCTCGCCGCATTCGAATCGGCGTGCCAGACGCTGCGGTCGATGGGTCATATCATCGAGCCGATCAAGCTCGATCTTTCAGTGTTGATGGAGCCGACCAGCGCGGTCGCAGTGGCGGGAATCGGCTCCACCGACGTCGCGGATCCTGAACTGATTGATCCCATCACGCGCGGGACGTGGAAGGCCGGGCGCGAAATCACCGCCGCGAATTACATCAATGCGCTCACGATTATGCATAACCTCTCGCGCGAAATCGTTCAGCGCCTCGCGCCCTACGACGCGCTGGTGACACCGACATTGACGCGCGCGGCGGTGAAACTCGGCACCCTGCCCGCGCCCGATCCGTGGAGGATCGATAAAAACGGCAAGCGCGTGCATGAGATCTACACCTGGACCGCGTTTGTGTTTCCCTTCAACGCAACAGGACAGCCCGCGGTATCGATTCCGATGGGATTCAATGCCGCGGGTCTGCCCTTGGGATTACAAATTGTAGGACGCCCAAACGACGAGGCAGGAATCATCGCGCTGGCTGCGCAGTTCGAGGAAGCGCGTCCATGGAAGGACAAGCTGCCGCCGATCGGCTAGGCCGCGAGGGTAGCAGCTTGGTTCTGCGGCCAGATGCCCGTCATCTTCCACAGGCGAAGCGACCATCCCTTGATGAGGCCCAACTCGATGCATAGCTGACGCAGCTTGGCGGTCGCCTCGAGCATCCCCCCGCGATGACGCGGGTCGCGCTTGTAGGCCGCGTCCACCACGTCCTTCCGAATCGCATACTCGCGCACGATTTGCGGCGACACCTGCATCATCAGCTTGCTCATACCGCCGAGGATTATCGGCACTCGAAACGCCAGCTGCGCCTTGCGATAGCCACTCATCGCGGGAACGTGACGCTTCAGATAATGCCGCGCGAAGCTCAGGTGCCGCGCTTCCTCGGTCACGTGAATCTGCATGATGCGGCGCAGCAGCGGATGAATGTCGGCGCGGTCTTTGCGCAATTCCTGGCGCTGCACGTGATCGATCGGATCCTCGCCCGCGAGCACGAAGATGAAAAACAACTCGGGGAACTTGCGCGCGAAGCCAACCACCATCTCGGAGCCGCGGCGATCCAGCCTGCCCAGCCCCGGAATGTCGAAGCCGGTGCGATTGACGAATTCCTGGAACATCAGCGAATGCTGCGCTTCCTCGATCGCCTCATGGTAGCAGTAGCGGAATTCGGGCGAGCCGTTCGGCAGCCGCACCGCGAAATCGAGCAGTCCGCGCTTCAGCACGTTCTCGAAAACCACACCCACCTTCATGAAGCTGGCGACCATGTGCAATCCGATGCGCGAGCGCACGCCCGACGGCTGCGCACGATACCACTCGGTCGCGCCGAGCGTGTCGGCGCTGTCGAACTGCCATCGCACGTCATCGGGATCGATGCGGAACTCGGGATTGTCCCAGTCGATATCGGCATAGGCATCGAAATGTTTCACGACGGACTGATGACTGAGCCGCCGGATCAGATTCAGATACGCTTCGTTGCGTGAAGCCTCAGCCACGCGCTCCTCATCGGGCACGACGTAGTTGGTGCCGAGAAGTTCGCCCGCGTGTGAAGTTTGAAGTTCCATGAGACGGTTCGCCTTTCCCCCCGCTTCGATTCGATGCAGTTGTTAGAGCAAGTCGCGAACCATATCGCGGGTACGAGTCCAATCCGCTTTCGTGAGTTTTCGCGCCGTCAGTGAGAGTCGGAATTTCTCTAGCGCAATTCGCCAACTGCACATGCGCAGCGCGTTCGCTGCTTACCTTACAAATGTTAGGTAGGCGAGCTCAGGAGGTCAAGCTCATCAGCATTGTGAGAACGCAAGCATTGCTGGTACAAGAACCGCGTGCATTATCGCCGCCGCGCGCGAAGGCGTGGAGAACGTCTATGACTCGACGACTGGCATACGCATCCATCTGGGCATTCGCCTTTGCGCTGGGCATTTCAGTCGCGCCGAAATCGTTCTCGCAGGCGCCTCCCGAAGAAGGCACCACCGTCGCGCAACTGCCGGCGCCGGGCGCGCATTGGGCGATGGTCTACAGCCTCGCATCGCTCGGATCGTTTACTCCATCGTCGGTGACGATCATCGATGGCGACACGCGCAAGGTGCTCGGGATGCTCACCGGGGGCCTCGGCAGCAGCTTTGCGATGGCGCCTGACCACGGCGCATTTTACATGGCCGACACCTTTTACTCGCGAGGCGCGCGCGGCGATCGCACCGACGTCGTGACCATTTACGATGGCAAGTCGCTCGACCCAACCGGTGAGGTGGTTATTCCTGCGAAGCGCCAGCTCACCGCGCAGGACAATGCCACCATCGGAGTGACGCCGGACAACAATATTTTGTTGGTCGCCAACATGACGCCCGCGACGACGGCCACCGTGGTTGACCTCAAGAATCGAAAAGTTCTCGGCGAGATTGAGATGAGCGGATGCACCGAGACTTTGGTCACCGGCGCGCGCCAATTCGTTTCGCTATGCGGCGACGGGTCGATGATGACCACCGACTTCGACGACAAGGGCGCCGCCACCAGTCAGAAGCGAACTGGGAGCTCGTTTTTCGATCCCGAAAAAGATCCGGTGTGGGCGCTCCCCGCCGTTATCGGCAACGAGGCGTACTTTGTCAGCTATCACGGCACGGTATATCCAGTTGATCTTTCGACTGATCCCGCGACGCCGGGAAAATCGTGGCCGCTTCTCTCTTCAGATGAGATCGCGAAGAACTGGCGGCCGGGCGGCGTGCAACAATTTTCGGTTCATCAGAAAAAAAGCTTGCTCTACATCTTGATGCATCAGGGCGGCGAGTGGACGCACAAGATGCCGAGCACCGAGGTCTGGGTGTATGACCTCAAGACTCAAAAGCGCGTGCGCAAAATCACTCTGAAGCGAATGGTCGACGCCATCATGACGACGCAGGACGACAATCCGCTTTTGGTCGGCGTGATGCAGGTGATTCCGCCCGCGACTCTCGGATACGTGGATTTCTATTCGCTCGCGAGCGGCAAGCTCACCGGCAGCGTCAACGATTTCGCGTCGCTCTTCGAGCACATTTATGGGATTTGATGTGATAACAATCGATCCGGCGATTCGCGGGCTATGCGCATTTTCACTGGCCCTGATTTTCGGCGCATCAGGCGTGATGAAGCTGCGCGATCTCGAGCTGTTCGAGGGCTCCCTCGCAAACTACCAACTCGTCCCAACGTGGATGGAGAAACCGCTCGCGTACCTGCTGCCGCTGATCGAATGCGCTGCGGCGGCGGGACTCGTGCTCCCGTCGACGCGCGAGCTGGCGGCCTCGATGCTGCTCGCGCTGCTGACGATCTTCAGCGGCGCGATCGCAATCAACCTCGCGCGAGGACGCGCCAATATCGATTGCGGATGCTTCGGTCCTGCGCTTCGGCAGGAGCTTAGCGGATGGCTATTGCTGCGAAATGCTTTTCTCGCAATCGTCGCCGCGGCCGTTATGCTTCCGGAAAACAGCCGCCCGATCGAATCGCTCGATGTCGCCACGATCGTGCTCGGCGCGACGACGCTGGTAATTCTCTATGCGAGCGCGAACATCGCCATCGGCAACGCGCCGAGAACGCAGGCGCTAGAGTTGATGTGAAATGAGCGAAGCAATTGTCATCTCGCAAATCGCGCTGTGGGTATTGCTGCTCGTGATGGCGGGTCTGCAACTCGCCCTGCTTCGCCAGATCGGCGTGATCCACGAGCGCATCGCACCGATGGGCGCGCTCACACTCGACAAAGGTCCCAAGGAAGGCGAAAGTTCGCCGCAGTTCGATCTCCTCGATATCAGAAAGCGCCGCATCAAAATCGGCGGAGCGAGTGCGAGCGGCAAAAGCTCGTTGATTTTTTTCCTCTCACCGAGCTGTCCTGTCTGCAAAAAAATGCTGCCGATTCTGAAATCCAGCGCGCGGACCGAATCGAGCTGGCTCGAGATTCTGCTCGCCAGCGACGGTGAGCCGGCCGAGCACGAGCGCTTCGTCACTGCGCAAAACCTTGGCGACTTTCCCTACATCTTGTCGCAGGAACTCGGCATGACTTACCGGGTGGGAAAACTTCCATATGCGGTGCTGATCGATGAGGCAGGTGTGGTGCGCGCGAAAGGACTGATCAACACCCGCGAGCATCTGGAAAGCCTCGTCCAGGCCAAAGAAATGGGCGTCGCGTCGATCCAGGAATATCTGCATAAACACACCGGATCGGACCCGATGTAGCGGGAGTCACAGGAGCCGGCCATGGACCATCTGATAGAAAATTTCAGCCGCGAACTGGCGAAGCGAACCTCGCGCCGCGGGGTGCTCGGATTGCTCGGCAAAATCATCCTCGGCACCGCGATGCTTCCGCTGCTGCCGGTGCATCGCGTGACCGGCGACGTGAACGCGGCCGAAGAACGCGACGGCGATCCGATGACGTGCGACTACTGGCGCTACTGCGGCTTCGACGGCTTCCTCTGCTCGTGCTGCGGCGGCGGCGTCACCGAATGCGGGCCCGGCTCCGTCATGTCACCGACGTCATGGGTCGGGACGTGCAAGAATCCCGGCGACGGCAAGGAGTACATCATCGGATACCGCGATTGCTGCGGCAAAGATTTCTGCAATCGATGCTTCTGTCAGAACAACAAGGGCGACATGCCCATCTACCGCACCCAGCTCGACAACAGCGTGTTCTGGTGCTTCGGAACCAAGAGCTACTTCGTCAACTGCACGACTGCGGTGAAGTTGGGACTCAAGACTTGAGGCTGTTGGTTGCGCTGATGCTGCTGCCGGCGATGGGTGGAATCGCGCGCGCCGGCGGCAGCGACATTTTCAATTCCAACTGCGTGATCTGCCATCAGTCCAACGGCAAAGGCGTGCCTGGCATGTATCCGCCGCTGGCCGATTCGATCGGAAGCTATGTCGCTATCGCAGAGGGGCGCGCGTACCTTGTTCACGTCGTATCGTTCGGATTGAGCGGCGCGATTTCGGCGCACGGTCAGACTTACAATGGCGTGATGCAGTCATGGGCGAAGTTCAAGGATCAAGACGTCGCCGACGTACTCAACTACGTGCTGACTACCTTCAATGCGAAACTGCTACCGCATAATTTCTCGCCGCTGACGGCGGATGAGGTGAAGAAGTATCGTACCGCGAATACTGCATTGGGCGACGTCCACAAGGAACGCGAGGCGCTGATGAAAGCGCTCGCGGCTTATCAAGGCGGCTCATGAGAACGATCCTCATGTCGCTGGCGCTGCTACTTGCGACCAGCGCATTGGCGATCGCGGCATCGCCGGTAGAACTCTACACGCTGAATTGTTGGGGCTGTCATCAGCCGCACGCGGAAGGAATTCCCGGCACGGTGCCGCGCCTCGCGCATTCGATGGGCTACTTCCTCGCGACTCCAGAAGGCCGCGTCTACCTGGTGCAGGTTCCTGGAGTCGCGAACTCGCCGCTCAACGACGAGCAGATTGTGCAGGTGCTGAATTGGCTACTCATCACCTTCAACAAGGATGAGCTGCCGAAAGATTTCAAGCCGTACAGCATCGAGGAAATCCGCAAGTGGCGGCCGCATCCGCTCTTGAATGTGAAAGCGGCGCGCATCGATCTGTCCAAGCGTCTCGCCGCGATGGGATATACTGTCGCGCCAGGGCTGTAGGTCATTTATAGGTCTTCCGTGGAAAACGTTACCGCTAAATCGAAAGGCGAGATCATCGGGATCGCGCGTCACGGCGAGTCGCGCGCGCCGATCGAGGAGTTAGCGTCGGTGCGCATCACCTTGGAGCATGGCGTAGAGGGCGACTGTCATGGACAGCCAGGACCATCCCAAGTCACCGTCGTGAGCGAGGAAGGATGGGGCGCCGCAACCTCTGAACTCGGCGCCGAGCTTTCATGGACATTGCGCCGGGCGAATTTTTTGATCCGCGGCATCAACCTTCTCAATACAACTGGTTCACGATTGCATCTTGGCGACGTCGTGCTCGAGATCACCGGCGAAAACGAGCCGTGCTGGCTGATGGACAAGCAGTATCGCGGCTTGCGCAAGGCGTTGACGCCGCAATGGCGCGCCGGCATCGCTGCTCGCGTCCTTCACGGCGGCGTCATCCGGGTCGGCGATCAAGTTTCGCTCGTCGTCAAGGACAATTCCCAATAGCCGCTCTAAATGAGGTCTTCCCACTTTTGCGGTCTCACGAATAGCGAGAGATGACCGACGTTGTCGGTAGCGACAATCGCTTTGAACTGCTCCGCTTGCGCTGCGAGGATCACATCTCCGTCGAGTTCTTTGGGATCCGCAGTTGGCGTGCCGCGGTTTCTGGCTTCGGCCCAGAGTTGCGCGGCTCTGAGCATGGTCCCCGTGGTGAGCGGCAGGTAGCGGAGACTCGCGCTTCAACGCGCCGAGTCTCCCGATGCTGCGCGGGAGCTTTGCCCGGATCAGTTCGCGGCGTAACTCGTAATCGGCGATTTCGGGGACAAAAACCGGCCGGCCCGACGTGAGCAACTGACTGAACCACGCCGAAAACCGCCGGCGTCCAGCCGCGGAGCCATTCGCCTTATCGAGAGATGGATGAGCGAGGAGTCGGGCTACGATGAAGAAGTTTGGCCGGCAATCAAGCGAGCGATCGACGCGAACCGTCTATCCGCGCGCAAGCGCTTCCGCAACTGAACCGATTGCGCTGGATTCTGGACCGCTCGGCATGTTGTGCAATCCGCGCGCTAACCCGCGGGTCGGAGAACTTTGAGATTTTGGCGCTTTCCGGGCAGCCTGCGTCGTCGTGCTTTTTCTCATGTAGACATCTACTTTTTGTTTTGCGAGGTGCGGTAGTCGCCGAACTTGGAGTCGCGTTCGTCGAGCGCCTTGGTCACACCCTCGCGCATCTTTTTCATGTACTCGCGCGATGACGGCTGGTAGAAGCACAGCGCCTGGATTTCGGTGGCCGAGCGAATCGCGGCGCGCGCACCCATGATCTCCATCGCGCGATGCACCACGCGCTTGTTGAGCGTCTGCAGATCGCGCGGAATTTTCGCCACGCGGCGCGCCCAGTTCAGGACTTCTTCTTCGAGCTTGTCGGCGGGGAACGCGCGATTAGCGAAGCCGTACTGCACCGCCTCGATTCCCGAGATCGAATCGCCCGTAAGCATCAGCTCCATCGCGCGCCGCATCCCCATCAGCCACGGATGGTACGCGGTGTCCGGCGACGACATCGAACGCACGGGTGGATACCCGATCTGCGCGTCCTCGGCGACGTAGACCAGGTCGCAGGCGGTCGCGAGTTCAGTTCCGCCCGCGAGGCAATAGCCATGCACCTGCGCGATGACCGGCGTCGCCATGTCCCACATCTCGAACCATCCGTCGACCAGATGGCGCGGCCAGATCCCTTCGCCCGGCGAGATGTGACGCGGCAGCGGCTCTCCCGGCGCTTGCGCGAGGTCATAGCCGGCGCTGAAGCATTTTCCATTGCCGCGAATGATGATCGCGCCGATGCTCGCATCGACGTCGGCCTTGCGCAGCGCATCGAACAATTCGGCACGCAACCCATTGGACAGCGCATTGCGCTTGTCGGGTCGGTTGAGCGCGATGCGCCGGATGCCGGCTTCGGGATCCTCGACCTGAATGAATTTGTAATCGCTCATAGGGCCTCGCTTACTTTGCGGCTTGGCAGACCTTCCACGCGCTTTCCGCCAGCGCCGGCACGCGTTCCTTCATTTGTATGAAGAGCGGATCGTCGGTCTGCCCCAGCACGAATCGCGCATAGCTTCCCTCCATGATGATCGCGAGTTTGAAAATCGCGAACGCCTGGTAGAAGGGAAAATTCGTCATCTTGCGCCCGGTCTTCGCCTCGTAGCGATCGAGCATCTCGCGGCGCGTCAGATGGCCGGGCTCAGGGACCATGGTGGCCATGCCGGGATTCGATCGATCATCGCTCGGGTCGGGCCAGTAGCTCAGCATCCAGCCAAGATCGGCGAGCGGATCGCCGATGGTGGACATCTCCCAATCGAGCACGGCGATCGGTTTGGGCGCATCGCCAGGATTCCACATCACATTGTCGAGCTTGTAGTCGCCATGCACGATGGTCGCAGGCGGCGAGTCAGGAATACGCGCCTGTAGCCAATCGCGCACCTGAGTCATAACCGGCAGCGGACGAGTATGCGGAATCGTTCGCTCGAGCTGATCGATCCAGCGCTTCAGTTGGCGCGGAAGATATCCATCGGGACGTCCGAAGCCTTCGAGACCGGCCGCGCGCCAGTCAACCGCTTGAAGCGCGATCAGCAAATCGATCATGCCTTCGCTAACCGCGCGCCGTCGCGCAGGCGTGTTGGCAAAACTTTTTCCGTCGGCGCGAATCACCTCACCACGCATGTACTCCATCAGATAAAACGGCGCGCCGATGTACTTGGGATCGTCGCATGCGGCATACACACGCGGGACCGGCACCGCGGTGTCCTGTAAGGCCTTCAGCACGCGATATTCACGCATCACGTCGTGAGCGGTGGGCAGCAGCGGGCCGCGTGGAGGACGCCGCAGCGCCCACGATTTGCCCTGAAAATGGATCAGATGGACTTCGTTGGAATGGCCGAAGGAAATATTCTCGGAGCGCAAATCGCCGGGGTCACCGAGTTGGTTATCGCTAATGAAATTGCGCAGCCCCGCGATATCGACGGTTGCATTGGGACCGGTTTTCTCGGAAGTAGGATTGCTCATTATTCGATTTTTTTCTCCGCAACAGACATACGAGCCGATTAGCCCGCCGATGTGGCTATAACGCGGCCCCTGCGAAATACGCAAGTATCGCGAGCGCGACGTGGGAGTTTCTATGGATGCGATGCTAGCGAAAAAAAGCGCGCCCGCACATCAAGTGCGAGCGCGCGACAGAAGCGTCTTGAGCGGAGAGCCTAGACCGCGTGGCTGCCGCCGAGCGAGCGGATTCCGCCCTTTATCTGTACCAGCACAACCACAAAGATCATGTAGAGCAGCAGCGCCGCCATCCCCGCCATCAGACTATCGGGACTGATGAGGTCCTCGAGTATCGAGGTCGGGCTGTGAAACGCCAACGCGTCCGGATTCGTCACGTCAAAATGACTGCCGATCGAGTGTGCTGCGTTCTGCCCCTGGTTGCGCAAACTGGTTCCGCTCGCCTCGATTCCGCCCTGCATCACGTTGAGGATCTTGTGACCGGCCACGCTGCTTTCGGCTGTGACGAAATCAGGAAGGTCAAGCAGATTTCCGCTCCACTGCGGATCGGCCTGCATTTCGGCTGCCGCCATGACAACCGGCTCATGGTGATGGTGCCCGTGGCGGCTGTGATGCGATTCGAGTGACGCGGTCTGGATAGGAGCAGACGCCGTCGCATCCGTCTTGTGATGAGCGAGCGAATGTTTGGCGTGCAAATCAGCTTTCGCCATCATCACCGGAGCGGAAGTTCCGGTCGCATGTTGCACGACCGCGCGCACCTTCTGGGTTGCCGCCAGAGCGATTGCCTCGGCCTCGCCCCTGAGCGAAGCGGTGTGAACCGAAACGGCCTTGGCGAGACCGCTGAAAGCGGCTCCGGTATTGGCTGCGAACTGATCGTCCGGGCTCGCGATATGCGAGCCGTGGATAGCGACTCCGACGAAGCCTAACAAGAAGGCCGCGAAGGTTGAAATCTTGAGCAATTCGAAGCGCGTCCCCATAAGGGAGGTGCGGAGCTTGTCAAGGCTGGGTACGTCGCCCACGGGGGACGCCTTTTTAGCCGGCTCAAGCAAACTCGCGGGCGGAATATCGAGGTCCCAAGTCACTGGTCTGGTCGGCATATGAGTTCCCCGCTTCCGCTCTGACCGATGGCTCTTGTTCTCGTGGTCGTTGTCATGGTGCATTGGTTTATCCACCGCCGAACCGAACTCTACGTTTTGTAACAAAACCAGTCAAGCCCCCCTACACCCTGTAATATTACCCTACACGCGCGAGGCGGTGGCGACGCATCGTTACACGCGCCAGCCAATGCGGGCTTGCGTTATCCAGCGCGATGTTCGTACAACGTGTCCCCATGGATGCGGCGCACACCAACGAACTGAGAAATACATACGGCGCGCAGAAATCGGCTTTCCTGCGGCTGGCGCGGCCGCATCAATGGAGCAAGAACCTGCTGCTGCTGGCGGCGTTGATCTTCAGCCGTCACCTTTTCATCCTACGTGACGACGCGATCGCGATCGCGGCTGTAGCGGCATTCTGCGCGCTGGCAAGTTTCGCATACGCTCTCAACGACATCATCGATCGCGAGGCGGATCGGCTTAATCCCGAAAAGCGCGATCGTCCGATTGCGTCGGGCGCCCTGAGCGTCGGCGCCGCGGCGCGCTTCGCAGCCGCGCTCGCCGCGATTGGTCTCGCGATTAGTTATGTGCTGGGCGGCGCCTTTCTGCTGATCGCACTCATCTATCTGGCGCTTCAGTTCACGTATTCATTGTGGGCGAAGAGGATCGTAATCCTCGATGTGATCGCGGTGTCAGCCGGCTTTGTCATTCGCGCCTACGCGGGCGGCGTTGCGATCAACGTGGATGTGTCGCCGTGGCTGGTGTTCATTACTTTTTCGCTCGCGCTGTTTCTCGCGCTGGCGCGGCGGCGTCACGAACTCACGATACTCGGCGTCGGCGCGGCGGCTCATCGCGGCGCCCTCGCCCACTACAACATCCGGCTCATCGATCAGATGCTGGCAATTCTCGCCGGGACGACGCTGGTTGGTTACATGACCTACACCGCATCGTTCGAAATCGAAGCGAAATTCGGCGCTCGCTATCATCACTTCGCAGTGCTGACGGTTCCGTATGTCGCGTTCGGGATTCTTCGCTACTTGTATCTGGTCGATCAGCAAAATCAGGGCGGCGATCCGACCCGCTTGCTACTCGAGGATCGGCCGCTTCTGATTTGCATGACGCTCTGGATCCTCACCGAGATCGTCCTGCTGTATTTCTAGAGAACCGACGACGACGGATCCGCGGCTAGTAAGTCGGCAGCACGCTTATCGGATTGCCGGCGAGACCCATCACCGCAAACGGATTGCGGCCGAAGGGGCTTTGTCCGATCGATCCAAGTCCGCCGAGGGTGGCCTGAACCTGAAACGAAAGCTCATTCGGATTGTACGAATTGGTAATGCCGAGATCGACGGCCCAGCAATCGCAGGGTGACTTGAGGCGCACGCCGTACTGCGTCGAGAGCATGCGGGACGCTGCGATGTCGTAGTCGGGCGCGAAGTAAAGGCCGATCCGGTCCAGCAAGTCATAGTAGGCACGCAGCGCGAAGAACTGGCTTGAATTGCGTGAAGTGCTGACAAACTCAACCGTGTTCGCACTGCGCACGTAGTTGTACGAGACCTGCAGGAAAGAGCCGGTCAGCGCCTTGCCCATGTAGAGCGAGGGCCTTTCGTTCTGATTCCAGGGCGGCTGGAGGTTCATTTGGATGCTCGCCAGACTGATGCCGGGATTGCTGCGCGGGTCGTAGGCGAACTGCGTCCCGAACGACACCACCGAGGTCGGGAACAGCGTGAACTTTCCCTCCACATCCGACAATGCGACCTGATTCGGCTGCACCGCGTAGGTGGTGTCATAAGCCTGCATCAAGGTCATCGAAACGAGTTCGCGCGTCGTTTCCCCGGTACCGCTATGGGTCTCGCTCGAGTTAGTGGTGTCATACACGCCGACCCCGTCGCTGGAAGTTTCAAGTCCCGGGTCTTGACCCGAATCGGCAACGCGTACCGCGCCGGCTTCGGCATCAGCATTTTCGGCAACGCTGGGGGTGGTCGCGGAAGAACTCATTTTCGCAAAGAGACGAGAGGTAAAACCGTATACGATCAGCGATCGCGCGTTGATGCGATCGCGCTCATCGAACAGCGGAACTCCGCTCTGAGAGATGTCGGGAACATACGAATAGGTGACGAACGGCTCGACCGTGTTCTTCAGCTTATCGATGTACTTCCAGTTTACGTCGAAGACTCGCTCCAGCTCGGTGGAGATCCCAGTCTGAACGTACGGAATCCATCGCGCATTGAGGCCACCCTCGGACAGCGGGCCTTGTTCGAGAAAGTTGTTGTAGATGAGCTTCTGAGATTGGGTGACGCCGTTTACTTTGAACGGTGCGTTTTGTCCGACCGGAACAACCTCAAGCTCGTGACCCGAGGCATCATAGATGTTGCCCCATAAGCCGCCGGTGACGAAGCCATTGATATAATTGCCGAGCCGCCACGGAACGTTGAGGCGAGGATTCATGCTCAACCGCGAGCCGCTAAGACCCTTCTGCCGCCAAAAGTTGGTCGCGTCGAGGTCATAGTCGAGATACGCGAGGCTGCCCAAAACCTCCCGGCGCCCGTCAACCCACAAGTCCGGGAGCTGCTGAAGCGCGAAGGGCTCCGACTGTATCAGGTCCTGATGCCATAGCCCCCGCAGCTGAGCGAACCCATCGTCGAATTCATCCATCACGCCTAGCTGCGACTGCGCGTCCCGGAGCGATCCAAAGCTGACTCCGTATCCGCGCGAAAGCGTCCAGACGTCCACCTCGCGAAGGTAAAGGTCGTCGCTCACCGAGTCAGCGTTGCCGAACAGCATTAGATCCGGCGTCACGTGCTCCCGCATCATGCCGATGATCCCGTACCGATTGACGGGGATGTTAGGGTCGGCAATCTGCGTATCGACGATGTCGTGCGCGCGATTTTCCTCCGAGCGAATCGATTCGTTGTAGTACGCCGTATTGACCCAGAAATAATCGTCGAGGCCGTTCGTCAGCCGATATTCGCCGAGCCCGCCGATACGCTCCGAGGTCTCGACGTCGAGCGCAACTGTCGCATCCGAGCTTTTGTCGATCGCGAAATAGTACGGCTGCAGATACTGAAATCCTCGCAGCCCCGATTCTCCCTCGCGCCCCGTGAGCAAACCGCTATGACGGTTGGTGTCGGCCGGAAATTCCGCATATGGCAATGGAACCAGGGGATACCCCAACACCGAGAAGGTCGCGTTTTTCGCGGTGCCGGTGGTGCCGAGGTTGACGTCCATCCGGTCCGCGTTGAGGCTCCAGTCGGGGGTTCCCGGCTCGCATCCGCAGGTAGTAAAGAAGCCCTTCAAGACGATGTATTTCTGCCCAGGAAGTTTGCGGATGCGCTTCCCCTCTAAATGATAGGTGTTGCGCTTGGCGAGAATCTTGGCATCCTCGAGCTCCATCGTTTCCTTTTCGACGTTGATGTCCGCCTGCGATGCCCAGACCTCGACTTCCGGATCGATCAGATGCACATGGCCGACTGCGTGCGCACTATGCGTCTTGCGCATCACCGTAATCTGGTCGGCCTTCAGGATAGTGCCGCCCTGCGTCATCACCGCGTTGCCGATTACAGTGAAGGAGTCATGCTGCGAGTCGTAAATCGATTTATCGCCGGTGATATCGAGCGGACCGTGATGCTGCGAGATTACTTCGGGAGGGAGCCTTTGTTCTTTGCGCGGCGCAGATAATGTCACGGTGGCGTGGGCGAGCAGCGCCACGCAACACAGAGCGATCCAGAGAGGTTTAAGTGCCGGCTTCAGGAAACAAACTGCTTCGGCCCTCGCGAGCCAAAAAATATTCGTAAATTTCGCCGATAAGATACACGGAACCTGTCACCAGCACCATGTCTTCCGCCGCGCTCTCCGCCATCACCATTTCGATCGCGCGAATGGGATCGCGCTCGACTCGATTCGCAACCTGATGCCGTGAAAAAACCGGCGCAAGATTTTCCGGCGCCAGCGGTCGCTTCGGCTTTGCCATCGTCAAGGTCACATCGCGCACTCGCGGCGCCAGCAGCGCGGCCATCTGCTCCCAGGTCTTGGTCTCCTGGCATCCAAAAATCAGCCGCGGCTTCACCTCGGGACCGAGCTCGACCGCAATCGTATCGAGCAGCGCGTGGATGCTGAGTTCGTTGTGCGCGCAATCGAGCACTACTAACGGTCTGCGCGAAACGATATCGAAGCGGCCCGGCCAATAGACCGAGTTGAGGCCGCGCCGAATCGCATCCTCATCTATATGCCAGCCGAGCGCGCGCATCGCTTCGAGCGCGGCAATCGCAATCGCCGCATTCTCATGCTGAAACGGCCCGGCCAACGAAAGCTCCACATCCTTCATACTGAGCGCGAGGCCCTGATAATCGATGCGATGCGCCGGGGCATGCGACTGGAACGTGAAGTCGCGATCCATCAGGCGCGATGGACTCCGCCGCTGCGCCGCCATCGAGGTGAGGACCTCGCGCGCCTCGGCATCGCGGGATCCGATCACGACCGGAATCTCCGGCTTGATGATGCCACCCTTCTCGGCCGCGATCGCGGGAATCGTGTAGCCGAGGTACTCCATGTGGTCGAAACCGATCGGCGTGATGACGCTTAGAAAAGGATGCACCACATTGGTCGAATCGAGCCGCCCGCCGAGCCCGGTCTCGATGACGGCGACATCGACATTCTCATCGGCGAAATATTGGAACATCAGCGCGACGGTGAATTCGAAAAACGTCAGCGCGAGGCCGGCATGCTCATAGACGGCGCGCAGCTTCTCGATGTAATCGAGCATCCGTCTCGACGAGATCTCGGCGCCATCGACGCGCGTGCGCTCTGAGAGATTGACCAGATGCGGCTTGGTATAGAGGCCGACGCGCAGACCTGCGGCGCGCAGACAGCTATCGAGCATCGCGGAGACAGAGCCCTTGCCCTTGGTCCCGGCGATATGAACGGCGCGCAGCCTTAGATGAGGATTTCCGATGAGTTCGAGCGCGTTATCCATGCGCTCGAGCTTGTAGATTTCCCCTCGCGCCTCCAGGGAGTAGAGCCAGTTGAGGGTTTCAGTGAGCCGCTCCGTCATAGGGTGAGGAGATTTTAGCGAGTGAGCTATCGAATCTAAAGGGACGAATCAACGCGAAGGCGAACTAGAATAGAAATATTCTCGTCGTCGGAAGCCGATGCGCTTTTTGGTTCAGTCGTCGCGAAGATTACTGCCCGCCGCGCCCGAGTCCTTTTCTGTCATCCTGAGCGCAGCGAAGGATCTACGCGTAGCGATTCGACCGCAAGGCGTGCCGAGCGGTCGTCTTGAGCCGTAGCGAACTGTAGCTATCCGCATTTTCGTCTAGATCTCATTTTCTGAGAATAATTCCAGGCACAAATCCGACCACTTCGGATTCTCGGCTTCGATGAGTGCGATCTTTTTCCGCCGGATAAAGCCCTTGATCTCTTTTTCACGAGCGATCGCATCGCCGATGTACTTGAAGTGTTCAAAGTAGACGAGGCGACTTATCTTGTATTTGCTGGTAAAGCCGCTGTTGCTTCCACACCGATGCTCATTCACGCGGCGATAGAGGTCATTGGTGACACCGACATACAGCGTGTGGGTACGATTCGTCATGATGTAGATATAATAGTTTCGAGCCATTGCAGACATTGCCGCGCGGAGTCCCTTCGACGGAACGACCGCTCGGCATCCCTCGCAGTCGAATCGCTCCGCGTAGATCCTTCGCTACGCTCAGGATGACAGAAAGAAAGCCGCGCTCTCTAGTAGTTTATAGGCTTCACTAATTTGTCATCACGATGAGCACATAAAAGAACGGGCCGACTAAATTTCGATCGCACCTTTCTCCACCTCACTTCAGCGTGAAGCGCAGGGGGACCGTGAGGCGCACTCGAATCGGGTTGCCGTCGGCGTCGCGGGCCGGCGTGAAGCGCCATCGATGAATCGCATCGAGCGCCGCCGCATCCAACATCGGGATCGAATCGAGAATCTTGACGTCGTCCTCCACCTTCCCCGACTCATCGACGATCACCAACAACACGACGCGCCCTTCAATTTTTTTCGCGCGCGCCTTGCGAGGATACTCCGGCACCACGTAGGTCTCGATCTCCGGCGGATGCGCGACGCGGTCGGCTGCCGGCGGCCCGCTGCTGTCGCCTTCTGATCCAATTGCAGGAGGCGTCGAGCCCTGCGAAGAAGTCGCGTCCGGAGCAACCTCGACATCGGGCTCTGACACGGATGACGGCGGCTCATCGGGTGGCTTCGCTTCAAGCTGGATGTGGTTCTGCGCAGGCGGATTCGGCGCCGCCGTCTGGCCGCGAGCCGGCGCCGCCCACATCGCCAGCATCAGAATCACGGCCAGCGACTTTCGAAGTGCGGAAGCGAACTTCATTGTAGGAAAAATAACAACCTTGGGCCGCGAGGGCGATTGTCAGGATTTGTGAATCGCAGGCCGACTCTGCAAATATCGTTAACGGAGGATAACCGCATGAGTGCCGTCGCATCCACACGCTATGGAAAAGTCGAAGGCGTCGAGGAGTCCGGGCTCTCCGTCTTCAAGGGAATTCCCTTCGCGGCGCCGCCCATCGGCGTGCGGCGATGGCTTCCTCCCGAAAAGCCCGCCGTATGGAGCGGCACTCGCGACGTGCGAAAGTTCGGCGCGGTCGCGCCGCAAAACACTCAGATGCTCAGCGCGCTCGCCGCGATGGTCATCAACGAGGCGCAATCGGAGGATTGCCTCTATCTAAATGTGTGGACGCCCGCGGTCGACGGCAAGCGGCGTCCGGTGATGGTGTGGATTCATGGCGGCGCATTCGAGATCGGCGCCGGCTCGCAAGCAATTTATGACGGCTCGACGCTCGCGCGGCGTGGCGATGTGGTCGTCGTATGCGTCAACTATCGCCTCGGGCCGTTGGGCTTCCTGCGCCTCGCCGATGTGACCAATGGAAAAATTCCCGCCGGCGGCAACGAGGGCATCCTCGATCAGATCGCGGGGCTCGAATGGGTGCGCGACAACATCGCGGAATTCGGCGGCGATCCCCAAAACGTCACCATCTTCGGCGAATCGGCCGGAGGGATGAGCGTCGGCACGCTGCTCGCCGCGCCTGCGGCGAAAGGCTTGTTCCATAAGGCGATTCCGCAAAGCGGGGCATGCCACACCGGCGCGCAACGCGAACGCGCCAATCGCAACGCCGAACGCATCATGGCGAAGCTGGGCGCGTCGAGCGCCGACGCGATGCGCGCGTTGACACCGGCGCAACTACTCACCGGCACGTTGCTGCCCGACGGCAGGCCCGACCCGGAATTCGGCATGGCGTATCAACCGGTGATCGACGGCGCCATCATGCCGCGCTTGGCATTCGAGATGGTGACCGAAGGCGCATCATCCGAGGTAGCGATCATGGTCGGCTCGACCCTCGATGAGTGGAAGCTGTTCGCGCCGATGGATCCCGGCGCCCGCAAGCTCGATCGGGCAGGCCTCGCTGCGCGGTACAGTCGCCGCATGGCGCCCGACATCGCCGACGGCCTTATCAGTAACTACGAAAAAGCGCGCGCCTCGCGCGGCGCCTCGACGACACCGGTAGAACTTTTCTCGGCGCTTGAGACGGACCGCGTATTCCGCATCCCCGCGGTGCGCCTCGCCGAGGTGCATGCGCAGCGTCGCGGACGAATCTACAACTACATCTTCACGTGGCCGTCGCCCGCCGCCGGAGGCATGCTCGGATCGTGTCATGCGCTGGAGCTTGGCTTCGTGTTCGGCACCAACCACATTCCGGGAATGCCGCAATTCGCGGGCACCGGACCGGTGGTCGAGCGCCTCGCGACCGAGATGCAGGATGCATGGCTGGCGTTCGCGCGCACCGGCGATCCGAGTAGCAGCAGCATCGGCGCATGGCCGCAGTATGACGCCGCGCGGCGCGCCACGATGATCTTCGGCGAGAAGAGCATCGCGCAGGATGCACCCTACGATGGCGAGCGTCGCGCATGGGATGCGATTCCCACCAACATCCTGGGATCGCTCTGATCATATGATGTAAACGCATACGCGGCCGCGACGATTTCGACATCGTCGCGGCCGTTTATCTGGGCTATTCTTCCGCCGAGTGAGGCCCGAAGGGGGCGCAGCCGTCGCGCAGCGACTTCCGAGGCGGAGCGCAGCGGAGTCGAGGAAAATATGGTAGTGGGTCATTTTAAATGGACTCCCGATTGCGTTTTGCGGCCGAGCTAAGGAGGCACCTGGAAGTCGCCGGGGAATCCTTGCTGGTAGGGGGCGTTCGCGAACGCCCCGTCGAATCCTGATCCGCGACGCGCACCTTTTCCGAACTGGACGATCGAGGAGGGAGTCATTTCATTGCTCGTGACCGTCAATCATTGCGTTTTGACGAACCGGTTCGAAAGGGCCCAAGCCGTCCATGATTCAACGGGCCCGCGATGGAAACAAAGGTGACTGATCGGCTATGGTCGCTTGACGATATGGTCGTGCTGGTCGATGAATGGGAAGCTGGTCGAGAGAAAGCCAAATGAAGTTCCGCCACGTCGCTGCGCTCGTCCTTGTGGGGCTGTTGTGTCTGTGGGGCGCGGCTTGCAGTTCTCGCGAAAGAAAACCCGCAAGCTCACCAACCTCTGACAGGGACACGGAATATTTGAACGGCGCGGTCGGTAAGGCGTCCGAAGATGACGTTACCGCGAACTTAGGACCGCCGAGCGAGAAACAAAAACTGAGCAATGGAAGCGATGTTTGGATATACCGATACGACTACCAAAGAACACGGCTAATATTCGGCCATCGTACACTGTGCTCCGAACTGGTCTTGGAATTCGACGCTGCGAAAAAGTTGCTACAGTGGCGTGAAAATAGATGCTCGCAGGGATCGCCGCCGAAACCAAAACCAAGCTGACCCACTTACCGAAAATATCTAGTCAGTTGCTCCCGCTCCAATTTAATGTCACAAAGGATAGTTCGGGCGGGGTCGTAGTTCAGCCCGGTTAGAACGCCGGCCTGTCACGTCGGAAGTCGTGGGTTCAAATCCCATCGGCCCCGCCAAAAAATGTATACTGGCCAGCGGTTTTTCATCATTATGAAATCCGCTGTGCGACGGGTGAAAAAGAGTTGAGACTTACGCATCAGACCAAAAGCATCTCGCGCGAGAGTGCGCTGCGCGATCGGCGCTGGATGATAATCGACGCCGAAGGACGCGCGCTGGGACGCGTCGCGACGCGTGCGGCATCGATCCTCGCGGGCAAGAATCGCCCCGACTACACGCCGCATGAGGACACCGGCGACTTCGTCGTCATCATCAACGCGGCGAAGGTGAAGCTTACCGGGAAGAAACTCGAGGAAAAGATTTACTACCGGCACACCACCTATCCGGGCGGCATCCGCACGACCTCGGCGGGGAAGATCCTCGAATCGAAGAAGCCGCAACAGTTGGTGGAGATGGCGGTGCGCGGGATGCTGCCGAAGAATCGGCTCGGGCGGCGTCTATACACCAAGCTGAAGGTATACGCGGGGGCCGAGCATCCGCATACCGCGCAGAAGCCGCAGGTAGTGGAGAACTAACCGAAGAATTCTATGGCAGAGAAAAAAAATATCATTTGGGCAACTGGCCGCCGCAAGACTGCGGTCGCGCGCATTCGTCTTTTCCCGGGCGCAGGAACCGTCACTGTCAATACGCGCACGCTGGAAAATTATTTTCCGCGCGATACCGCTCGCATGAAGGTGATGGAGCCGTTCGAAGTCACCGAGACCAAGGGCACCTACGATGTCCTCGCGAGTGTGCATGGTGGAGGCTCCTCGGCGCAGGCTGATGCGGTGCGCCATGGAATCTCGCGCGCGTTGGTCGCGGCATCCGAGGCGATGCGTGGTGTGCTGCGCAAGGCCGGGCTGCTGACGCGCGATCCTCGCGAGGTCGAGCGCAAGAAATACGGGCATCACAAGGCGCGCAAGCGGCCTCAGTACTCGAAGCGCTAGATTCGAGCATCACGGATTTTTTCGGCCCGCTCCATCGCAATGATGGTGCGGGCCGTTTTTTGTGTGGCTTCCGGATGATGGTGGAACGCTACGAAGGCTTCCGATCCTCGCGGCGTCCCGCAGCAGCGCTCTTGGTGCAGGTTAGTGGTACCACTGCCGTCGGTGGAGCAACGAGATCCTTCGGCTGCGCTTCGCTTACCTCAGGATGACAAAAACACACGCTGCGCTCTCGCAAAAAAAACAGACACCGCGCTTCCGCTCTTGTCATCCTGAGCGAAGCCTCCGGCGCACGCGAAGGATCTCGTTGCTCCACCGATAGAATTCGCACCACCGATCTGCACCGAGCGCGATGCAGCGGTGACAGCGTTCCACAGGGCTCCCGGTTCTCGTGGCATCCGCACAGCATCGCTCACTCAGACGGCGACGCATTGGCACTGCGGTCATCGCCCGCACCTTCGGATGGCAATGGAAATGACCGCAATGAATTGTTCGCGGCATCAATGCTTGCAGTAGCCATCGCTTTCTGTTTGACTTCCGTTCGCCCTCATAACCGCAAGCTCAATGAACCAAGGATGGCCCATGCGTGCGATAGGTAATGCGCGAGACGCCGCAAGACTGACGCTGATTTCAGCGCTGGTGATCGTCCTGCTCCCCTTGGCAATCACGACGCGAGGTTTCGCGCAAACCCCGGTTGCTGGTTCCGTCTCCACGGCATCGGGTGCTGTCCAGGTGCAGCGAGCCACCGGTCTGGTGGCGGTAGGACCCGGGACTCCGGTCAACGTCGGCGATCGAGTCATCACCGGCCCCGGTGGTCATGCGATCATCACACTGACCGACGGCAGCCAACTCGAGCTGGGCGAATCGAGCAATATGGTGATCGATAATCATGCGCTGGCGCCCGCGGGCGGCCGAGCCGCGACGCAACTTAGCCTGTTTGGAGGGGTGCTGCGCTCGGTGGTTAATGCTACCGGCGGCGCGCCCAACTTCGAAGTGCATACGCCGAATGCGGTCGCGGCGGTGCGCGGCACCAGATGGGACACTGCATATACCGAGGGCGAAGCCCGGCAGACCTACGGCGATTGCAAGAGGTTCACCGACGTCGTGGTCTATGACGGCGTGGTCGATGTGCGCAATCCCGCCGCCGCCAACGGCATCGATGTCCCGGCGGGTTACGAGGTCACCGTGCCATGCGACCTTAGCTCGACGCTCCCCGGACCGGTCGGTATGACCGGAGCGCATTCGCTGGGCGCCAATGGTTCGGTTGCCTCCAACCCCACCACGGTGGTCGGCGGTGTTCCGCCCCCGGCATGTCCAGTATGTCCGGTGATGCCCGCCACGGTGCCACCTCCGCCGCCTCCTCCTCCGCCTCCGACCTGATTGAAGGAGAAATTTTGGTGACTAGTGTGCTCAAGAATCTTTTTGCGAAGGCTATCGCCGGGACGCTTGGCGCGGCACTGATGATTGCCGCGGTGCCCAGTTTGTCGCTTGCGCAGTACAGCTTCAATGACATCTATCCCGACTTCTTCAAGATTCCCGACCAGGGGCGCATCACCACGCTGGGCTTCGTCGGCGGGTACGCCAGCGACAAATACGCAACCGTTCAGGAAGGCTTCCAACTCGAGCAAAGCATAACCCAGTACATCGGCGTGTTCGGTCGCCTGACCGGCTATGAGCTATGGATCGGCGGCGGATTCGACTCACCCTTAAACCCCGGCACCGGCCATCAGGCGCGCCTCAACTTCGGCCGCGGCCAGGCGGGCTTCGATCTGGAACTTTGGCCGGGCACGCACTTCTTCATTTCGGGGGGGCGCGATTTTGGCGACAGCGACGCCGTCGTGGTCGAGGGCGATATGTCGAGCTGGTGGATGCTGCATAGCTTTCATCCGATCAACTTTTCGTTCAGCGCGATTCACAACTACCAGAATGGCGTCACCAGCACCGAGGTCGATTTCCAGGCCATCCTCAAGTCCACCGAGAAGTATCTGGTGATGGCGGGTGGCGGCGGCGCGTTCTACATGGGCGGCTTCATTCACGGTACCGACGGACAAGGCGGCCCGGACCTGACCTTCTACTATCGGCCCTGGCAAATCGGCTTCAGCGCGCAAGCCGGCTATGGCTCGGCGCATCAATACGGCCAGCTCACGATGTACAAGGAGCTCGACTTCATGGAACCGGCTCCGAGGTACGCCAGCCACTAGCATCAAGCGCGACGAGCGCCTGTAGTGCTCGCGAAAGAGGATTAGCGCCATCGCGGATCTCGCGCTATGCTGATGGCGATCGCGTATGCCGGCCAAGCCATCACGTTCCAATCAGTACAAGTTTTCACTGTGGACCTTCCTGCTCGGTCTCGCCGTCGTCACCACCATGGTGGTGTTGAATCGGTATCGAGTCTTTCAGCGCTATGAGTTTTTAGTTTCCGACCTGCGGATGTACTGGCACGCCACACCCAAGCCAGACGACGCGATCAGGATTGCGGTGATCGACGACAAGAGCACCGCGGAGTTGGGCCAGTGGCCGTTTTCCCGCAGCGTGATGGCTCAATTCGAAAGCGCGCTGAATTACTACCAGGTCGCGGTAGTCGGTTACGATGTATTGTTCAGCGAGCCGGACAATCTCGACGCGGCACGTGCCTCATTAGTCGACCGTCTCGAAAAACGCGGGACCACGAGGGCGACCGCAGAGGAATTGCTCGGAAAGAGCAACGATCAAGCCTTCGCCGATGCGATTAAGGCGCAGGGCAAGACCGTCCTCGCCTACTCCTTCGGCACGCTCAATGCTGCGGGCCGAACCAGGGGTTTGATGGAGCAGGGCTTCACGACCGATATGATCCTTCCGGCTCCGCTTTCCTACAATCTGGCGCGCATTCCACCCGGAATGGTGCGCGAGCTGTTTGGGGCCACCTCGTATCGGCCACCCATCCAGATTCTCAACCAGGCTGCGAACACCACCGGATTCGTGCCGATAGACTCGGACGAGGACGGCGTCATGCGGTCGCAAATCATGGTCGCCCGCTTCCACGACGGCAACCGGGTACCGCTCTCGCTAGCGACCTTGAAGGCGCTGGTGGGGGGGAACCTGATGCTGAACTTCGGCAAGCTGGGTGATCAAAAGGTCATCATCCAGAATCCGCAAGGCGAAACCGAGGCTCAGTTTCCAGTCAACGAGCACGGCCAGCTGCTGATAAACTTCCGCGGTCCGGAAGGGACCTTCGCGCATCGTTCGTTCACCGACATCGTCAATCACCGCATCCCGGCCTCGGATCTGCGCGGCAAGATTGTGTTGGTGGGAGCTACGGCGCGCGGACTGGGCGACCGCTTCAATACCCCCGAGGGCGCCGATTTCCCGGGGGTCGAGATTCACGCCAACGCGATCGACGATATCCTTCAAAATGACGTCATCGTCCGCAGCGCGGATGACAGGATCGAGCGCTTGTGCGGTATCATGCTCGGCTTGCTCATGGTGATTCTAGCCTCGTTCCTGCCAGCCAACCTCACCGCGATGGCGGTGGTCACCTTCGGCGGTTCCTACGTGCTCATCGCGCGCCATATGCTGTGGGAAAGTCACCGCCTGATTGGAATCGTATTTCCGCTCACGATGCTGCTTTTCACCTACGTGGTAATGGCGGGATTTCGCTACTACGAGGAGAGCAAGGAGAAGCGCTACCTTCGTCACGCCTTCGAGCATTACCTGCATCCGAGCGTCATCGCATCGGTGGTCGACAATCCCGAGGGCCTCAAGCTGGGGGGCGAGCGGCGGGTGCTTACTGTTCTATTCGCAGACATCGTCAACTACACCGGGCTTTCCGAGAGCATGAGCACGGACCCGGTTGCATTGGTCACGATGCTGAACGAATACATGACCAAGATGACCGACCGCATCCTCGAGAGCGAAGGCGTGGTCGACAAGATTCGTGGCGACGGCATCATGGCGTTCTGGGGCGCGCCGAATGACGTACCCAATCACGCGCAGGCCGCCATCGACGCCGCGCTCGCGATGCTGGCTGAACTGAAGAGACTCAACACCAACGATCCGCGCTTCAAGACCGTCGACATCGGAATCGGGATCGCGACCGGCGAGGCGATTGCGGGAAACTTCGGCGGCGCCAATCGCTTCGACTATTCCGTCATCGGCGACACGGTCAATCTCGCCTCGCGCCTCGAGGAACTCACGCGCAAGTTCAAATCTCATTTGCTGGTCAGCCGCGAGACGCTGACGAAAGCGGTCGGCGGGAGCTATATCACGCGCGACATCGGACAGGTCCGCGTCAAGGGCAAGCATCATGCGGTCGATGTGGTTGAGATCGCCGGACACGCGAACGATGGCGTCGATCCCGCGCTCTACAGCAAGTTCGCGCATCTCACCGAACTCCTCCATGAGGGCAAGGCGGACGAGGCGCGCGCCGAGCTGAGTAACCTTCAGCATGAAAATCCTACTGACGGTGTCATTCATATGTATGCCGAAAAGTTCGCCGAGCTGAAGGAATTGCCTCGCGAGATGTTGTTCGAGTTCGATACTAAGTGATCACTCGGCAACGCCGAGTGATCATCCTGCGCGCTGCGCGAAGGATCTCGAACCCACGAATGCCGAGTGATCATCCTGGCTGTGGCACAGGCTTCAGCCTGTGTGCCTCTCTCGGCGGCCTTACAACCACTTCCCATTCATGCTATTCCGTTAATCTTGGATTAATTTGCGGTCCGACGCGGGAAGTTGCCTGATGCCTTCGACGAATCGAGTGAAAGTTGGGATTCTGGGCGCGACCGGATACTCCGGCATCGAATCCGTGCGCCTGCTCGCCGGACATCCGTTCGTCGAACTATCGGTGTTGACTTCCGAACACTACGCGGGCCGCGAAGTCGCCGACGTCTATCGTCATATGGCCGGCATCGATCTGCCGCCGTTCGAGGAATTGCGCACCGACCTCATCAAGGGCCGCGCCGAGATCGTGTTTTCGTGCCTGCCGGAAAAAATCGGCACCGCGATGGTGGCCGACCTCGTACAGAGCGGCGTGAAGGTGGTCGACTTCTCAGCCGATTTTCGGCTCAAGGATCCGGCAATGTATCGCGCGACCTATGGCGTCGAGCATCCGGCGCCGGCGCTGCTCAAGCAGGCGGTGTACGGGCTCAGCGAGTTCAATCGTCATGCGCTGCGCGAGGCGAACCTGGTTGCGAATCCCGGATGCTTCCCCACCGGCGCGCTGCTCGCGTTGCTGCCGCTCATCAAGCGCGACCTAATCGAGCCATCATCGATCATCATCGATGCGAAGTCGGGCACGACGGGCGCGCGACGCGCACCGCAACTCGATCAGCTATTCGCAGAGGTCAACGAGAACTTCCGCGCCTATAATGTCGGCAAACATCGCCACACGCCCGAGATGGAGCAGGAGATCGGGCATCTGCTCGGACGCGAAATCGCGGTGCTGTTCGTGCCGCATTTGCTCCCGATTTCGCGCGGCATCCTCACCTCGATTTTCATGCGGCCGCGCACCGGCACCACCGAGCAGGATGTGCGCAACGCGTTCGAGGCCAGCTTTGCGAAGTCGCGCTTCATCAGGCTGCTGAAATCGGGCGAGTTGCCGGAACTCAAGAACGTGCGGGCGACGAATTTCTGCGAAATCGCGGTGCACCTCGATCGTCGCTCCGGCACGTTGCTGGTGCTGACGGCGATCGACAACCTAGGCAAGGGCGCCGCGGGCCAGGCGATCCAGAACATGAATCTGATGCTCGGCTACGACGAAGCCGCGGGCCTCCTCGGCGCGGCGCCGGTTCCCTGACCTTTTCTGTGTAGGGGCGGTTCGCGAACCGCCCGCAGCGATTTCTCGGTTGAGAAACACTTCCGCGAATGTTACGGCAAGTCGAACAGCAACACTTCGGCATCCTCAGGCGCCGCGAATTTCAGATGCGACTCGGCGGTGATTTTCGCGCCATCACCCTCCGCCAGCGCGATGCCATTGAGGCTCATCTTGCCGCGCGAGACATGGACGTAGGCACTGCGACCCCTCGCGAGTTCCTTTTCTGCCGACTGACCTTTAGCGAGCGCGCCGATGTACAAGTCCGTGTCCTGATGGATTTTCAGCGCGCCATCACCACCCACATGGGATGCGACGAGTGTCAATTTTCCTTTCGTGCGATCGCCCAATGTCTTCTGTTCGTACCCGGGCTTGATCCCTGCGGCCTCGGGCAAAATCCAAATCTGCAGTAGATGCAGCGGCTCAGACGGCGACGGGTTGAACTCGCTATGCTGGATGCCGGTGCCTGCGGTCATGCGCTGCACATCGCCGGCCGGAATCACGCTGCGCGTGCCGAGGCTGTCACGATGCTCGACCGCGCCGCTCAGAACATAGGTGATGATCTCCATGTCGCGATGCGGATGGGTGCCGAAACCCTTCGCGGCCCCGATCCAGTCATCGTTGATGACGCGCAAAACTGAAAACCCGTTCTCCTTCGGATCGAAATACTCACCGAAAGAAAATGTGTGACGGCTGTTGAGCCAATCGATTTTGGTAAGCCCGCGGTCCGATGCTTTGCGCATGGTGATCATAGTTGCTCCTTCTACGAGCGACGTTCTCCAAACAAGATAACCACTCTGTCAAGGGGCAGGATGGTCTAGCGAGACTGCACCAGGCGCCGCGTAACATCGGCGACGTGGCGGCCCTGGAACTGCGCGATCTCCAATTCGTTTTTCGACGGCTGCCGACTCCCGTCCGAATGCGCCACAGTGGTCGCGCCGTAGGGAGTGCCGCCGGTGATTTCAGCCATGTTCGACATTCCGGCTGCAGAGTACGGCACGCCGACGATGATCATCCCGAGATGCAGCAGCGTGGTATGAAAACTGGTGATGGTGGTTTCCTGGCCGCCGTGCTGGGTGCCGGTGCTGGCGAAAACGCTGCCGACCTTGCCTACCAAGGCGTTGCGCGCCCAAAGCCCGCCGCATTGATCGAGGAAGTTGCGCATCTGCGCCGCCATGTTTCCGAAGCGGGTCGGCGTGCCGAAAATGATCGCATCGGCATCGGGAAGTTGATTGACCGTCGCGATCGGAATCTGCGCGAACGCATCGCGCGCTTTCTTCGCGCCGGTTCTCTCGAGCGCCGCATCGGGGACCAACTCTGGCACCTGGAAAAGACTCACCTCGACACCCGGGACCTCGCGCACGCCAGCGGCCACGGCCTCCGACATTTTGTAGATATGTCCATACATCGAATAGAAAATTATCTGAACCTTGGCTGCCATCGTTTACACCTCAAGTCTGGCCTGGAGATCTAACGTAACTACGAATCGGCGCGAGTTGGAACGGGGGATTGAAAAAGTTTACAGAATCAGCGCGAGGATTTCTTCGGGCGATGCGCAAATGGCGTCGGCGCCGGCATTCGTCAGCTCCTCGCGCGAGCCGAATCCGTAAGTGACGCCGATGGTCGCGATGCCGTTCGCTTTCGCGCCGACGATGTCGTGCTCGCGATCGCCTATCATCACCGACCGCGCCGGATCGATGCCGATCTCTTTGATGATGTGCCTCAGCAAGTCGCGCTTGTCGCCAAGCGAGCCGTCGCGCCGAGCGCCGAACACGCCATCGAAATGTTCTCGCAGCGAAAATGCGATCAGTACTTCCTCGGCGTGATCGACGAATTTCGTGGTGGCAACATACGCGCGCGGACCCGCGCTTCGGATGCCATGTAGCATCGCATCGATGCCGGGATACATCGTGGTCTCGCTCACACCTTTGATCTCGTAGCGCATCAGATATGCCTGCGCGGCTCGCTCTACCAGATGCGCACGATCGGGTCCCAGCAGCCGTCCGAAGTTCTGCCGCAGTGGAGGTCCGATGCACCACAACAACTCCTCGAGGGGTGGAACATGCGCGCCGACCTCGCCTAGCGCATGCGCCATCGAGGAGGTAATTGCTACCCTCGGATCAGTTAGCGTCCCGTCGAGGTCGAATAGGACGCTGTCGAATCGCGGCACGAATTTCTGAGCGGTTCGGCTATGCGGTGCGGCGCATCAGTTCGAGGATGTCGTACCCGGTGATCGCCTTGGACTTCTCCGACCATTCGCGCAGCTCGACGTCGCTCACCAGCCCGGCCTGCGAGCCCTTCGCGAGGTCCATCAGCGCAATCTTAATGGTGGCCTCGTCGATCATCTCGCCGCTCTTGGGATCGGCCATCGAGCCGCCGCCCTTCTCATGGTAGAGCTTCACGACGCGGCGCGCCTCGTCGATTTGCTCCTGGCTCGGCGTGTAGCACGCGTTGGCGATTTCGGCCTGTTGCGGATGGATGACCCAGGTGCCGTCCATGCCGAAGTTCGCGGCGCCGATGTTCTTATCGCGCAGTCCTTTCTGCAGCTCGGCGATGCGCTCGGGCGGGTCGCTGTTCTTCCATAACCGCAAGAAGACATTGTCTACCGCATGTAGTCCGGCAGCTTTCGCGGCGACGACGACGCCCTGCTTCGAATACAAAAAGTTGATGTTCTGATTGTCGACGAT
>Ga0182024_10000710_pt1 | contig 86432 bp, 95 predicted proteins | sample P32metaG_FD_120480 | JGI IMG/M metagenome (GOLD analysis project Ga0182024, IMG submission 120480) | Permafrost microbial communities from Stordalen Mire, Sweden - P3-2 metaG (Illumina Assembly) | ecosystem: Environmental > Terrestrial > Soil > Wetlands > Permafrost | place: Sweden: Stordalen... | reverse complement strand
TCGTCCAAGCGCCGCGAGGATATCCGCCGTCTCGCAGCCGGCATGACAGTGCAGGAGAGCCCGCCCGTCGTCGCCGATCCCGACGGAGAGGCTCGCGTTACGGTCGTCGTGCGCCGGGCATTGTGCCTCGGCCTTGGCGCCGTTGCGGCTCACGCGCAGGTCGTGGGCCTCGATCGCGTCGAGCACGCGTTCAAACGGGGCGCTCATGCTGCGAGCTCCTGGCGTATCAGGAGCAGCCGGGCCGTTGTCGCATTCGCAACCTCGAACCGCTCGGCCGGATGCCGGTCGGGATGCGTGAGTGCGATCACGTTCGCCAGCAGCTCCGCGGTGAGCCCGGGCGTCTGTTCACGGCATGCGGCGCGTCATTGGCGACGCCCGCCGCGGCCGGCGGCCGGTCACAGCCCCGCCCCTTCGGGACCCGGGGTCCCGGGCCCTACATTTGCTGACCGCCGCCCACCCGGCGCCGTCGGGCGCCCAGCGGGCTCACCTTCGTCAGAGCCGCCTGAGTCGCCGCTACGGCTGCTCGAGCGCGCCGCGCGCCGAGCGCGAGGTCGACCGGCGCCACGGCGGCGAGGCCCGCGTCGGGTTGATGGTCCACACACGTCACACCGTCGACGCAGCGCGGTGCTCCAAGCCACGGTCCGCTTCCCCGCATGGAATTGCCGCGCTATGAAGGTCCTCACGCCGTCCCGGCGCTGCCCCGCGGGCGCTGCCCGGAACTGCTGGCGCTGACGCTCGATAGCAGCCCGGTCGAGGTCGCTGATATGCACGCCGAACCGGCCGGCGTATGCCTCAAGGTAGGGGTCCGGACCAGCCTCTGCCGCGAGCGTCAACTGTCGGTCGGCCGCCTCGCCGCTCGCGATGGCCGCAAGGCGCTCCTGCCTCTCACGCTCGATGGCATCGGAGTCAAGCTCGGTGACCGGGACGCGGGCCCACCTGGCATATGCCTCTAGGTAGGCGTCCGGGCTGGACTGCATGGCGTCCGCTAGCTGCTCGAGCGAACTCAGGTCGTCGGCACGGAAAGGCATCGGTTGTCCAGTCTGGCGGTGGTCATCTGTGCTCGCCAGCAACTTATACAGACACCCGGTGATGGAAAGACGAAGCGGCCCCCGCCGCCAGACGGAGACCGCTCTCGAGCACAGATCGAACAGGACGACCGGGGTGCACATTATCAGCGGTACCGGTTGACCTCGCCCCCGGCTTCTACTGGCACCTTGGCAATCGGCAGCCCTGCCAGAATCGCCGCGAAACCCCGCGAATCGGGCCCTATATGCCACTTCGCGCCGGGACGCGAAAAGGCCCGGAGCCCCTGTGGCTACAAGGGATTCCGGGTCTCAGGTCCGATCACCGAATCTGCTTGTAAGGCAGGCGCTCTACCAGCTGAGCTAACCGCCCCTGCGGTGGCGATGGTATCTGGAGTACCGTGATGGTTATCAAGGACTTCGGCTTTGATCCACAACGCGCGCTCGACCAGATCAAGCGACTGGCCGCCGACGCGCCCACCCAGCTGGCCGACGGCTTCGGCCGGCTGGTGCGCAGCACTCCGCCTGACCGGCTCGAGCAGGTGATGCAGTCCGCGGCGCGCAAGCCGCTGCTGGACGGCATCTTCTGGCAGACGCCGAGGCAGGTCGACAGTGCGGCTGCCGTCGACCTCCAGACCTCGATCCGCTGGTGCATCACCGGCCGCGCCGATGGCGGCGTCGACGCCTACCAGCTCGAGCTCCAGGGTGGTCAGACCAAGGTCATCCGGGGCGACGGGGGGCCGGATCCGCGTCTGACGATCACCATGGATGGCGTGGAGTTCCTGCGCCTGGTGAGCGGCAACTCCGATCCGATGCAGGCCTATTTCAAGGGCCGGATCCAGGTGGCGGGAGACATCATGGTCGCCGCCCGGCTGGCCCAGCTGTTCCGGATGCCGGGCGCCGGGCCGAGCGCCGGCTATGGCGGCAGAGGCCCTGACGAGCCCGGCCCGGCCCCGGACGCACCCGCTTGATTACTTCAGACGTATAGCGCCGAGGGCGCTGGCGCGGCCTCGCTCCCTATCCTCGCTCGGATGGGTGCCAGGGCGGCAATCGAGCTCCGAGGCGTGGTCAAGCGCTACGGCGAGATAACCGCCGTAGCCGGACTTGACCTGAGCGTTCCCGCCGGCGTCTGCTTTGGCCTGCTCGGCCCGAACGGAGCCGGAAAATCGACCACGATGCGGATGCTGACCGCGCAGACGCTCGCCAACGAGGGGTCGATCGAGGTGCTGGGCTACGAGCTGCCAGGTGAGTCCAAGAGGCGCGGATGTCGATGGGGGTCGTGCCCCAGCTTGACAACCTGGATGTCGAGCTCACCTGCCGGCAGATCCTCGCCGTCTTCGCCCGCCTGTATCGCGTCCCGCGGGCCGAGCGTTCCGCCGCCGTGGAGCGGGCCCTCGCGATCGCCAACCTCGAGGCCCGGGCGGACACGATCGTGCGAGCTCTCTCGGGCGGCATGCGACGCCGGCTCCTGGTCGCGCGCGGGTTGATCCACCGGCCACAGCTGGTGCTCCTCGACGAGCCGACGGTGGGGCTGGATCCCCAGGTCCGTCAGGAGCTCTGGTCCCTGATCGACGGCCTGCGCGCCGAGGGGGTGACCGTCCTGATGTCGACGCACTACATCGAGGAGGCCGAGCGCCTGGCCGACACCGTCGCGGTCATGTCGGGCGGGCGGATCATCGCTCAGGGCACTCCAGCCCAGCTGATCGGCGCTCACGCGGGCCGCGAGGTGCTCGAGGTCTACGGGCCACCGGCACGGCTGGCCGAGCTCGAGGAGCTGGCCGCACGGCGCGGGTGGCGCCATCGGCGCAGCGGCCCGGCGGTCGCGTTGCTGGGCGCCGAGGAGCTCAACGGCGAAGCCCCGGAGGGCGTGCGCCGCCCCGCCAACCTGGAGGACGCCTTCGTGGCCTTGACCGGCGAGACGATCGAGTGAGTGAGCGTGGCCCGGCCAACCCGGAAGATGCATCGCCTGGAGCCCGCCGCGCTCGCCGGCGTCATGTTGCGCGACGTCGTGCTATTCCGTCGCTACTGGAAGGCGACCACGTTCTCCTCCATCGTGCAGCCGACCATCTACCTGCTCGCTTTCGGGCTCGGGTTCGGCTCGCTGATCTCGCACGTCGGTCACGTGCGCTACGTGGAGTACGTTGCCACCGGGGTGGTGGCCACGGCGGTGCTGTTCTCCTCGGCCTTCCCGGGGATGTTCAACACCTTCATCCGCTGGCAGTTCCAGCGCACCTACGACGCGCTGCTGGCCGCACCGGTCGACGTCGAGGAGCTGGTCACCGCCGAGATCCTGTGGATCTCCATACGGTCGGGCGTCTACGGGCTGGCGCCGCTGGTCGTGGGGATCGCGTTCGGTCTGCACCCCGCGCCGGGCATGCTGCCCGTCCCGCTGATCGGGTTCATCACCGGCTTTGGCTTTGCGGCCTTCGGGGTGCTGATCGCCGCGGTCGCCAAGACGATCGACAATTTCAACTACGTCACCAGCGCGGTGCTGACGCCCATGTTCCTCGTCGCCGGCACCTTCTTCCCGATCTCCGCGCTGCCCCACGCGCTGCGGGTGATCGCCAAGTTCAACCCGCTGTATCACTGCGTCGCCCTGGTGCGAGACGTCTCGCTCGGGACCTTCGTAACCGCCGACCTGGTCCATGCCGTGGTGCTCGTCGCCTTCGCGCTGGTCATGTGGTGGCTGGCGATCTGGCGGCTCGAGCGGCGACTGATCGACTGAATCGACTGAATCGACTGAATCGACTCAGCTCCGCCCCCTCCCAGGCCGAGTCGAGCATCTGGCTTTACATGTGACCATTTGGTCACCTATGATCGGCCCCATGAACGACGACGATCGAGCCTTTAAGGCGATGGCGGACCCCACCCGCCGTCACCTGCTCGATCGGCTGTTCGAGCGTGATGGGCGCAGCCTCGGCGAGCTCGAATCCGGGCTCTCGATGACGCGCTTCGGCGTGATGAAGCACCTCCGGGTGCTCGAGCAGGCGGGGCTCGTCACCTCACGTCGGTCGGGACGGGAACGGCTGCACTACCTCAACCCCATGCCGATACGGCTGATTCACGACCGGTGGATCGACAAGTACTCAGAGCCCCGGGTTGCGGCGCTCGCAGATCTCAAGCACCAACTGAAGGAGGACGTCATGGCGACGACCAAGCAGGCGCTCACCACGCAGGTCTACCAGGTGTTCATCAGGTCGAGTCCGGAGCAGATCTGGGAGGCGATCACCACTCCGGAGTTCACCGCCCGGTATTTTCACGGAGCGCGGATCGAGGTCTCCTCGGCCCGCTATTCCTCTCACGGGCCCGACGGGTCGGTGTGGGGCGAGGCGGCCGTCTCCGAGTTCGACCCCCCGCGCCGGCTGGTCCACGGCTGGCGCTCGATGTACGACCCCGAGATGGCCGAGGAGTCCGAGAGCCGGGTCACCTGGGAGATCGATCCCCAGGACGGCGGCTTCTGTCGGCTCACGGTCACCCACGACCAGCTCGAGGCCGCGCCCAAGACCGCGGCCAGCGTCTCGGGCGAGGGCTGGATGTTCGTCCTCAGCGGCCTCAAGACCCTGCTCGAGACGGGCGCGCCGCTGGCGGCCTGAGACCGCGTGTCGGCGCCCAGGCCGTTCGGTCACCTAGGAGAACGCCGAGGGATGCATGAGCGGTACGAGCGGATCCCAACCTGATCGCAGGACGTCCACCAGCGACGGCGGCGTGATCACGAGCGCCCGCTCCCCGGCCGGTCGGGGACGGCGCTCGGCGTAGCCCGCGGGCGTCCAGGCGAGCAGCTGCGAGCCGAGCACGAGCCACGGCGTCGAGCCGGCCAGCACGAAGGCGCCGTCGGGCAGCTCGTCCAGGGACGACCGGAGACAGCGGTGGGTGCGCAGTTCGGGATCGACGCGCTCGAGGTGCAGCTCGGCATCGATCGCGTCGGCGCCGACCTGGCCGGGGTGCATCTCGTCCCACAGGGCGGTCAGACGTCGGTAGTCCTCGCGGCGGCAGAGCGCACAGGGACGATGGCCGGCGGCCAGCGCCGTGACCTCGTCCAGGAAGAAGAGCTCGGTGAAGCGTCCCGGCGCCATCAAGCGTTCACGCTGCCAACCACGAAAGCTCAGCCGGCAGGCGATCCAGCGCCGCCCGTTGTAACGGCGGCGGATGTGGCCCTCGGCGTCGTGCAGGCAACCCCGGTTCGCGTACACCAGGCCCCGGGCCGGGTCGGAGATCAGCTCCCCGAGTGGCGTGACTCGATTCTGGCGGGGCATACCTCGGGGCACGCTAGCGGCCGGCCGGCGGTCGTAACCTCCCGCGGACGTCATGACTGCACCCACTCCGGCATCGGACATGGTCGCGGCCCGAAGGATCCTGCGCGAGCAGGCGTTGCCCGCGACCCAGCGGCGTCTGCGACTTCCCACCGAGACCATCGAACGGCTCGCCGCCGATGGCCTCGCCCAGAGCCTTCAGGTCCTCGGGGCGATCGATCCGGCTCATGCCGGATGGGCGCTGCTCCTCTCCGGGATCCGGATCGCCCGCAGCGCGGATACGCTCGCCCCCCCGAGCACGGGCCGGCGGCGGGACACCTCGTTCAGCGTCGGCCTGGTGTGGGGCGGTCTGGTCATCGCCGTCGCCGGCGATCAGCTCATCGACGGCGCCGATGACCTCGAGATCGATGCCGAATGGGTGCCTGGATCTGATGCCGAGGGGGCCCGCAAGCTGGCCGGCCAACTCGCCACGAGCCTCCTTGATCCGATCTCATCCCCCGGGGCGCGTGCCCAGTTCGCGACCGACTCCCTCGACGAGCTCAACAAGGCCCTGGCCGGCCTGGATCACCAACCCGCCGGCTGGATGCTGTGCACCTTCGGCGTGTGGATCGGCAGCGGAGTCGGCGGCGTGGCCGCCCCCCTGGCCAAGCGCGGCGCTCTGGGGTTTCGGCGCGTCACCAAGCCTCCGAAGGCGCTCACGGGGTGCGGTTTGGCGGGCGCACTCCTGGCCGAGACCGGAACCGCGCTGCTCGATGGCCCGTAGCCGGCGTGGGGTCGGGGCGAGCGAAGCTCGAGCTGCGATGCTCAGGTGAGAGGCGTGTCCTCACGACGGCGATGCCTCGGTTGGCTCCAGTTGGCGGGTAGGGGCGCCGGACGGCCTATCCAGTAGCCCTGGGCGTAGTCGACACCGATCCGGTGAAGCTCTTCCATCGTCGCCTGGTCCTCGACGCCCTCGGCGATCGTCTCGATCTTGTACTGGAGCGCGATTCCGACGATTGCCTGGACCACACGCCGGCCGTCATCGTCGCTGAGCAGGTCGCGGACGAACTGCATGTCGATCTTCAGGTAATCGACGGGCAGGTGCCTCAGATACGTGAACGTCCCGTGGCCGACCCCAAAGTCGTCCAGTGCGACAGCGCAGCCCAGCTTGCGCAGGCGGGTCACGAACGTCCGCGCCTCGTCGAGGTTATCCGACACCGCGGTCTCGGTGATCTCGAACACCAGATTCTTCGCCGCTCCGCTGGCTATGACCGCCTGCTCGATCCGATCGACGTCCGCCGAGCTGGAGATCGTCTTGGCCGACACGTTGACCGTCACGTGGCGGCCGGCAGTCGCGAACTCGACTGCCCGATTGATCACCCACTCATCGATCACCCCGACCAGGTCAAAGCGCTCCGCCGCGGGGAGAAATCCCCCCGGCGCCACCAACTCCTCGCCGTCGCGCTCCTTCTTCATCCGGATCAGCAGCTCGACTCGGCAGTGGCGCATCGTGGCCAGGTCGACGATCGGCTGCCCGTAGAGGACGAAACGGTTCTGGGCAAGCGCCGAGTAGATCAGCTCGGAGCATTGAAGGCGCTCCCGCTTGGTGTGCTCTTCCAGGCGGCGCTCGGTGATGTCGGTCGAGGAGGTGCACACCGCGTTGATCTCGCCATGCTCGTCGAGGAGCGCGAACCGGTTGCGCCGGAAAACATGCTCCTCGCCGTCGACCTCGATCACCTCCTCGTCCAGGGCGGTCTGACCACCGTCGAGCACCGCGAGATCGTTGGCACGTATCGACTTCAGGCTCGAGGCGGAATGGAGCTCGGCGTCGCTGCGACCGACGATCCAATCGCTGGTCACCCCGAAGACACGTTCGAACTCCTTGTTGACGAGCTTGTAACGGTGGTCGCGGCCCTTGACGCAGATGATCGCCGGCGAGTTGTCGATGACCGACCTCAGGGTTCGTTCGCTCTCGCGCAGCAGATCCTGGGCGGCCCGCCGTTCGGTCATGTCCTGAACGTGCGAGACGAAACACAGCGGCTCGCCCCGCTCGTCGCGGACGAGCTCGGTCTGGACGCGCGCCCACACGAGCGAGCCGTCCTTGCGCAGGTAGCGTTTCTCGCGGTCCGAACCGACTCGACCACCCGCGATCGCTGCGGCCATGAACTCCTGGTCATCGGCCACATCATCGGGATGCGTGAAATCGGTGAACACGGCCCCGATCAGGTCCGTGCGCGCGTAACCCAGCAGCCGGCAGCACGTGTCGTTGATCCGCTGCCAACGTCCGTCGAGACCGATCACGCTCACCCCGCTCGGCGAGTGGTCGAACGCCGAATGAAAGAGCGTGTCAGACGCCTGGTCCAGCTGCGAAGCGAGGTGGTAGTTCGAAACGGTGGCGAGCGACCCGGCGCAAGAAGCAACCTCTGCGGCCGGGGCTGGCCGATTCTCGCTTCCGAAGCGGGCGGCGCGGCTGCGCTGGGTCTTCTGGTGGGCCTTGCTATCAGAGGCGGCACTGAGCGACTCAAAGAGCTGGGAGCGCGAGCCGCCCAGAGACTTCGCGTCGTACATCGCCATGTCGGCCTGCTTTATCAGACGCCCCGACGTGTGCTCGCTTCCCACCAGCCAGGGGTCGGCGATCGCGATGCCCATGCTGGCGGTCACCGAGACCGAGCCGGGGTCCAGCTTGATCGGCGCGGCCATCTGCGACGCGATGCGGTCAGCGATGAGGATGGCATCCTGCGAGCCCGAGAGGCCGGGCAGCAGCACCACGAACTCATCGCCGCCGAGGCGAGCCACACTGTCCATGGGCCGCACAACACCCAGGATCCGCGCGGCAACCTGACACAGAACCGCATCGCCGGCGGCGTGGCCGTAGGTGTCGTTGATCTGCTTGAAGTCGTCGAGGTCGATGAAGATCAAGCCGACCGAAGGGTCCGAGCGTTCAGCGAAGGCCAGCGCCTGGGTCGTGCGATCGACCAGCAGCGTGCGGTTGGCCAAGCCGGTCAGGGCATCGTGGGTGGCCTGTTGGGTCAGCACATCCTGGGCTCTCTCGAGCTCGCGCACCCGCTCCTGCTGCAGGCGATCGATTTCGAGCTTGTGCGCGTTCTGCTCGGTGAGATCGGCGAAGGTGAGGCACAGGAGCACGTGCTCGCCGACATCCAGCGTTGAGCTGTTGATCCGGACGGGTACCCTGTGCCCGCCCGCGGAGACCAGGTCGACCTCGATCGTGCCTCCGGCTCGCCCGCTGATGCCGAGCAGTGCCTCGTGGTCCGCCTCCGCGATCAGACAGGTGATCGGCGAGCCGATCACCTGTCCCAGCGGCCGTGCCAGCAACCCGGCCAGGCTCAGGTTCGCGTAGAGCACGACTCCCGATGCGGAGACGGTCGCCGCTCCGTCGCGCATGTTCTCGACGAACATGCGGTAGGGGCGGTCGGCGCTGGAGAGGGTGAAGACCTGTGCGTCGGGGGACTCGTCCTGAACCACGAGCGCGTCCACCTCACCGCTGCGGATGGCTCGCAGGGTCTCCTCCGCCTCGCGCAGGCGCGCGTGCACGTCGGAGGGACCGAGTGGGGTGGACGTCGCCGCGCGCCCCGGTCTTGGTCTGGTCTCAGCCCTCGTCACCGGCACGCGCCCTCGGCTGGGATGTCGGGCAGAGGGAGCTCGAGCGCCACCAGGATCCGCGCGTGATCCGACATGTCTCCGACCAGCATCCGCGTGGGCGGCGGGTGATCTTTGATCAGGGTGGGGGTGGCAAATATCTGATGCGTGCTGGCCATGGCCGGCTCCTGATTCAGGTCCACGATGTTGAGCTGATGGCGCCCTGTCAGGTACTCATCGCAGATCTCGCGGACGTTGGCGATGGCGGCCGCCGAGGAGCCGGAGGCGCCGCTGACGAACAATGTGAGCGCATACGGCTCTTTCCTCAGCGCGGCGAGGACCCGATCGAAGCGGTCCAGCGCGTCGCCGTCGGCGTCGATCATCTCCCGCCGGGCCGCAGCTGGAGGCCAACGAGCACTCGACCACGAGCCTCTCCACCAGATCGGCTTCATCGGCGAACTCGCGCCACAGGCCCGCCACCTGAACCTCCACCGATTCGCGCTGGCGCTGCAGATTCGAGCGACGCTGCTGGAGATCCTCCTCGCGCTCGTCGGCATCGATGCGCTCCTTGGCCTCCTGCGCCGACCGTGCGGAGCCGGTCAGGACACCCTGCGGCCCCACGTAGACGTCGGCGAGCTGGATGCCCCGCTCGGTCAGCAGAAATTCCCGGACCTGGTTGGAGTGGGCCATGCCCCGGGACTTGAGGATCGACAGCACCCGGTTGTACTCCCCGTTGCCCTCCAGGGCCCGCACCAGGAGCCACGTGTCGATCATCGAGGCGACCACCTGCTCGGTCGATGCCTGCTCCCCTTCGGGGGCGAGGCTGGTGAACAGCGCGGTCACGTTGCGGCCCTTGAGAAAGTCGACCTGGCGGGTGAGCATCGCGCTCACGTCCCGGCGGGTGCCGACGAGGTCCGATATCGGATCCACCACCACGACGGCGGGATCGAACTCGTCGACCCGTGCCTGCATCGCCGCCAGATGAGCCTCGAGCCCCAGGAGGCTGGGGCGAACGCACCGGAACTCGAGCAGCCCCTGGCCCACCCACCGCGCCAGGTCCATGCCGACCGACCCCATGTTGCGGAGGATCTGCGCCTGCGATTCCTCGAAGGAAAAGTAGATCGCGCGTTCGCCGCGGCGGCACGCGGCGTTGCAGAACTGAGCGGCCAGCGTGGACTTGCCGGTGCCCCCGGTGCCGCTCACCAGAATGGAGCTTCCGCGGTAGGGCCCGGCGCCGGCCAGCATCACATCCAGACGGTCGACGCCGGTGGAAACCCGTTCGCTGGATGCACCGTGCTGGAGGCCGAGCGAGGTGATCGGCTGGACCGAGATACCGTGTTCCCCGATCAGGAACGGATACTCATTGGTGCCGTGCAGCGACCCGCGGTACTTGAGGACTCGAAGGCGTCGAATCGATGTCTCCTCGCTGACCAGGTGGTTCAGCACGATCACGCAGTCCGAGACGTACTCCTCGATCCCGTGACGAGTCAGCGCGCTGTCGCCGCGCTCGGCGGTCACCACGGCGGTCACCCCACGAGCCTTCAGCCAGAGGAAGAGTCGCTGCAGCTCGGAGCGCACCTTGCCCGTGTCCGTGAACGCTCCGAACAGCGTTTCCATGGTGTCGATGACCACCCGCTTGGCCCCCACGCGATCGATCGCGGCACCCAGGCGAATGAACAGCGCCTCGAGGTCCCAGTCGCCCGCCTCCACCATCTCGGAAGCGACCACTTCTATGTGATCGAGCACCAGCTTGCCGTCGTCCTCGAGCGCCTTCAGGTCGAAGCCCAGCGACGCCACGTTGGCCACGAGATCCTCGCGGGTCTCCTCGAAGGCCACGAACACGCCGGGCTCATCGAACTGCGTTATTCCGCGCACCAGGAACTCCATCGCCAGCAGCGTCTTACCGGATCCCGCCTGGCCACAGACGAGCGTCGGACGCCCGCGCGGCAAACCGCCCGCGGTCACCTCGTCGAGGCCCCTGATCCCGGTCAGTGCCTTGGCCAGCGGCGCCAGACCTGGTCCTTCGGTCGGCGCCATCGCCGGCCTGCTGATCGTGGCCATGATGCTCCCTGTCGTTTTGGGCGGAGCCTCAACGGGAGCGTCCAGTCCGGCGGGACGCGCGAGTCAAAACGCTGCACTCGATCAGGCAACGCGTCTACGCAAGACCGCCTTGCCACGCGAATCTGAGCTCGTTGCCGATCGGAGTCGGTCGCGCTACCGACAGATATCGGCAACCGCGCGCGACGACTTGAGTCCCAGCACCGGTCAGCGGCACGCGCGCGCACGACCAAAAAGCGGGGGGTTGAGCCACGGCCGCGGCTGAAACCCGGAGCCGTAGGGCCGCGGGATTCATAGGATCTTCATTAAACGTCGGTCGGGCCCAGCCTCCGTGTTGGTAGCTTGCGCTCGTCGTGTCTGAGGCCACGCTGCAAGCAGCTCCGAGGGCAGCGCCGCCGCGGTCTACCCCTCGGTCGCTGACAGGTCGGGGCGTGGCGCTGCTCGTCTGGGCCGGCTTGGTCGCCATTTCAGCGCTCGTTCTCGTGTGGGCCGGGACCCGTCCCGGCTATGACCCCTACGGCTGGCTGGTGTGGGGCTATCAGGCGCTGCATCTGAGCCTCAATCTCGGAGGTGCTCCCTCCTGGAAGCCCTTGCCGTTCCTGTTCACGCTTCCTTATGCCCTCGCCGGCAGCCTCGAGTTGTGGCTGTGGATGATCACGGCGGTTTCGATCTCGCTGGCCGGCTGCGTATTCGCCGGCCGCATCGCGTATCGGATCACCCGGGATTCCGCCGAGAAGTCGTCAGCCCCGGGGGCCGGCTACGCACCGCTCATCGCCGCGAGCATCGCGGGCGTCGCGGTGCTCGGGATCCACGACTACGTGCACTACATCCTGAGCGTTCAGTCAGACACCATGATCGTGACCTTCTGCCTGGCCGCCATCGATATGTGCCTGGGCCGGCGCTATCGCTGGGCACTGACGTGCGTGGTGCTTGGATCGCTGGGCCGGCCCGAGGTCTGGCCATTTTTGTGCCTGTACTCGATCTGGGCCTGGTTCAAGCTGCCGGAGATGCGGCGGATGCTCGTGGCCGCGGTAGTGCTGGTGGTGGTGATGTGGTTTGGAGTCCCGTGGATCACCAACGGGCGCCCGGATGTCGCCGGTCAGCTGGCGATGAATACCCCGGCAGTCCTCCATCACGGCCAGGTCGCCGGCACGCTCCGTTACTTCTTTGGGCTGCAGGAGCTTCCACTATGGATTGCCGCTCTGGCCGCGGTCGTGATCAGCCTCCGACGCGCCTACCGGACGGTGCTGATCCTGGCCGGCGCGGTGGCGGTCTGGGTGGTTGTCGAGATCGTTCTTGCGCTGCACGGCTTCCCTGTCCTGCCGCGCTTCATGTTCGAGGCGAGCGCGGTGGCGACCGTGCTCGCCGGCATCGGCATCGGCCTGCTGGTGACCGAACTGCCAACCCTGGGCCGGGCACTCCCGCGGTGGTCGGGGATTGCGGTCGCCGCGATCTTGACGCTCGCGCTTGTTCCCGAGGTAGTGGCTCGGATCACCGCCGAGCCCTCCGACCTTCATAACCTCCGCACCCGCAGCCAAGAGATCCGCCTCCTGCAAGCGACGATCAACGCCTTCGGTGGGTATCGCGCCATCCGCACCTGCGGAGAGCCCGTTACCAACGTGGCGTACGCGAGCGCGCTGGCTTGGCTCACCCATCTCGACGTCGGTCACGTCGGCTACAAGCCGGGTCGTGAGATCCAGAGCGGTTACCCCGTCGTCGTCTTCAAACCCGCCCCACCGAATGGCTGGAAGGTGCGACCGTGGCACCTGTCCAGCGCGCAGCGTGCCCCATGCTCGAACCTCCGCGCCTCCTACCTGATCTCCGACCGCTGATCTCCGCCGCCCTCCGTCAGGATCGCTCCCCTACCGCGGTTGACGTGGATCGCGCTGGTACGCTGCCCGCGTCGTGTCGGACCTCGCGTTGGGAGCGCTCGTGAGCCCCGGGTTTGCAGGACGACCGGACCGGCCGCTCCCACGCCCACGGCTAACCCGCCGTTACGCCTGGGGTATCGCGGCCCTGGGACTGCTCGGTGTATCCGTGGTCCTCATCGTGTGGGCGAAAACCCGACCCGGGTACGACCCTTACGGCTGGCTGGTATGGGGCTATCAGACGCTCCACTGGAGCCTCGACCTCGGTGGCGCGCCCTCGTGGAAGCCGCTGCCCTACCTGTTCACCGTCCCCTATGCCCTCGCCGGCCATTACGAGCTGTGGCTGTGGATGATCACGGCCGCCGCCGTCTCCCTGGCCGGGAGCGTCTTCGCAGGCCGGATCGCCTATCGCGTCACCCGCACCGCCTCGCATGAGCAGGCCTCAGATCCGCTCTCTCGCTACGCCCCCGTGGTGGCTGCCGTCTTCGCCGGCGTGGCCCTCCTCGCGATCGAGGATTACGCGCACTACATCCTGAGCTTCCAGTCCGATCCAATGATCGTTACCTTCTGCCTGGCGGCCATCGACATGTGCCTGAGCGGGCGTTACCGGTGGGCGTTCGCCTTCGCCGTCCTCGGTTCCCTGGGCCGCCCGGAGGTGTGGCCGTTCCTGGGCCTCTACTCGATCTGGGCCTGGTTGAAGGTTCCCTCGATGCGGTGGATGCTTTGTGCCGGGCTGGCCGTGGTCGCCTTCATGTGGTTCGGCATTCCATGGATCACCAACGGCCGAGCCGACATCGCCGGCCAGCTGGCGATGAAATCCCCGCGCGAGCTCCACAGCAACAAGGTCACCGGGACGATCGATCGCTTCACCGAGCTGCACTACCTGCCCATCTGGATCGTCGCCCTGCTCACGGTCGCGGCGGCCGCCCTACGACGCAATCGCATCGTCCTGGTGCTCGCCGGAGGCGTGGTGCTCTGGGTGGCCGTCGAGATTGCCTTCGCCCTGCACGGCTTCCCCGCCCTCCCTCGCTACATGTTCGAGGCGGGCGGCGTGGTCGCGACTCTGGCCGGAATCGGAGTGGGGTGGGCGCTGACCGGCCTGCCCCGGCTCCGGCGGAGGCTTCCCCGGTGGTCGGGGGTCCTGGTGGTCGCGCTCGTGGTCGCCAGCCTGGTGCCTGGAGCTGTCGATCGTCTGCGCGCCGAGCGTGTGGATCTGCGCCACGAGCGCGGGCGCGCCCACGAGATCGCGTTGCTTGCGACCACCATCAACCGGCTCGGCGGCTACCAGCACATCCGCGCGTGCGGCAAGCCGGTCACCATCGTGGAGTACGCGAGCATCCTGGCCTGGCTGACCCATCTGGATGTCGGCTCGGTTGGTTACCTGCCGAGGAGCCAGACGCGCAAACGGCACCCGACCGTCCTCTTTGCGTCGGTAACCCAAGGAGGGTGGACGGTGCGGCCCTTCCACACCCGCCGAGCGCGGCTGGAGCAGTGCTCGAATCTCCACGCCGCCTACCTGCTCGCGCGGAGCCATGCCTCCGGAGAGCTCATCCACTCCTGAGCCGCTCGGCTCCGCTATCGGGTCAGGCGCGATTCCAGACGAAAGTCACCATCGCTCCGGCCGGGAGGTCGTACCGGAGCGCCCGACCGCGCCAGTCGAGGGCGAACGGGATCGCCTGCGACGAATTGTCGTAGGCGACCAGCACCAGACTTCCGTCGGGGTTGCGGAAGGCCACGTCGTCGAGCCCGGGGCTTACCACGTTCACGCCCGGGCGCGGGTATGCGTAGGAGACGAAGTGGGTGGAGGCGATCCGCTGGGCGCCGGCCACTACGAACGCGCTCGCCTGGCCGAGCTGGTAGAAGCTTCGGGTGAGCGAGACGCCGCCAGTGCGCTCGTTGATTCTGGCCAGGCCGACGCAGCCCGGGCAGCCGTGGTTGGGGAGTTCCGCGGGCCCACCGGTTTGATCGAGGGCGAGGTTCCATAGCGCGACCGTGCTGGCCCAGTCGCGCATCGACGCGATCACTATCTCGGAGGTCGGCGTCGGAGAGATCCCGCCCGGCGAGCATTCGTCGACGATCTGGTCCAGCCGCGGATGGGCCTGACGGAACTCGTTCATCACGCCGGGCGCACCGTAGTAGCAGTGCCAGGCGAAACCGGTCAACGCCTTCCCAGCCGTCCCGCCGACCATCGAGCTCGCAAATGCGGTGCTGTCGGGCCCCCAGCCCAAGTCGCCCGCATAGATCTTCACGTGCTCCTTGGCCTGCGTCAGCGCCGGCTCAAGATCGTGGACGATCCAGCTCGATTGGGCAGCCGCCGGAAAGCTCAAACCGGGATACGTGGTGGCGGTCCCGGGCTCGTTCTGGACCGTGATCGCGCTGATCGGTACCCCAACCTGAGCGTAGGCATGGATGAACTTGGCGAAATACTCGCCCCACGGACGGTAGGCCGAGGCTTTCAGGGTCGCCGAGTCTCCGTCGTTGTCGAGCGAATCGTTGCTCTTCATCCACGCCGGCGGAGACCAGGGGCTGGCCAGAAACTCGGTCGCCGGATCGAGCGCCCGGGCCTGGCGAAGGGCCGGCAGGATGTAGGCCTGGTCGTGTGCGATCGAGAAATGCTCGAGCTTGGGGTCGGTGCGGCCCGGGGGCAGATCGTCGTAGGAGTAGGGCTGGCCGTTGCGGGTGAAGTCCGACGCCCCCATCGGGACGCGCACGAAGTTCAAGTGGATCCCGGCGGGGCCGAACAGCTCGCTCATCAACGCCTCCCGCGCGGCGACCGGCGTCTTACGCTCGATCAGCCAGGCGGAGGTATCGGTCATCGCCGCGCCGAATCCCCCCACCCGCTGGTAGCGGACACCCGCATCGACCCGGATGACCGGCTCGGGCACGGCTGTCGCGCTGCCGAACTCCAGGTCAGGCAGCTGCGCCAGGCTCTGCGAGAGGCTGGCGCTGGTCTGAACCACCTCCGCCTGGTACGGATCGACGTCCTGGGCCGATGCGGGGCCACAGACGCAGGCCACTGTCAGCAGGCACACCAGTGCGACCCAGGCCCGCGGATGTCGTTTACGTCCAGGAGTCGTCAGAAGAAAGCAGCTGGTTGAGGGGCGGATGCAGCCCGAGATGAGCGGGCGCAACTACCGTCCGCCCCCGCAAGCCCGAGGGCTTCTTCCCGGGGGGTCATGGTAGCCGCGCCCCCGAGAGGATGCGCCGCCGCCAACCGCCGCCTTGACGTGGGCGGCGGCATTGCGACGACCGTGGGTGAGGTGGCAACTAGGCGACCGCGGCTGCTGGAACGGCGTTGTCTCGGGCGGCGTGAGGCGCCCGCTGGACGCTCAGAGCGAACAGCTGGACCGCGAGCAGGATCATGAGCAAGTTGGTGCCGACGTCGGTGGCCGTCCCGGTGAACAGCGCCCCGAAGCCTTCGACGAGCACCCAGCCGATGAGAAGCAGCGGGATCGAGGCGATCAGCCCGATCCGCTCGGTGCGGCTCGACAGGACGCTGACGCCGATCCCCGCCGAGACGATGGCCAGCACGATGGCGAGCGCTGTGCCGCGCCCGGCAACCGCGCTCGCGGCGCTCGACTGCAGGCTCGAGAGCCAGCCGGCACCGCTCGGTGCTCCTGAGAACAGGTCGCGCAGCGCCCCCGAACCGTCGTTGGAGGGCAGCAGCCACGACACGGCGGCAGCTGTCCACAGCACCACCCAGACGGCGCGCGCCCCTGTCCGGCCGAGCAGCCCGGTCGCCGCGGTCGTCTGTCCGGGTTGCTGCTCGCGCGGCCACACGATCAGACCGGCCAGGATGTAGAGCGGCGCGGTCCCGATGACTCCGGTGAATGCGTTTGGTGTGGAGCTCGTGAAGATCCCGCCCAATCCTTCACCGGCGAACCAGATGCCAAGCGCCCACGCGAAGGACACCAGCAGCACCGGCTTGATCGCGCGGCGCGTCAGCAGCGCGACGCCGATCGCGACCTCGACGATCGCGGCGAACGCGTTGAACGGTGCCTGCACCGGCTTCAGGAGGTTCGCGATCTGGGTGATCGGGTCGCCGATGATGCCGGGCTGACCGCTCGCGTTGGGAGCGACGACCCCACTGATGAAGTGATGGAACAAGTAAGGCTGGAGCTGCAGCAGCCCATCGATCAGCCAGAGCAGACCGAGCGCGATGAGCCCGAGTCGCTGGGCGGTGCCGAGCGTCGTGTTATCCGGCCTGAAAGCGGACGCGGCTCGCGAGCCGATTCCGGCGGACGTTGTGATGGATGGCATCGTTGTTTCCTTCCCCGCGTCTCTGGCGGGCCATGGGTCCCCGATTGGGCTTGTTGAAGGAGAAGACGCCTACTTCGCCACGATCCTTCCCCGGCTCCCTGACTACGGGAACCTCGGTGGCAGGGGTCCAATCCCCAGAGAACCAAAGGTGGCCCGGAAACAAGGCCTCGCCGGCGCGCTGTTCGTTGCCGGCAAGCAGACTAGGGCCGCGATCGGTCTCGCCGTCCTAGACGCACGTCTCTCAGGCGCCAGAGCGCTCGTGCTCACAGGCCAAGCATGGGGCCACAGCTACCTGCGCTCACAGCTGTGATTCACGACCGAGAGTCCGGCCGATCTAGCCTGGACATGCCGGATTCGCAGGTTATCTGAGTACCCCCAACGGGATTCGAACCCGTGATTTCCTGCGTGAAAGGCAGGCGTCCTGACCGCTAGACCATGGGGGCGCCGCCCCGATTGTATGCGCCGGCGCGACCTCTGCCGGGATCCGCGAGTCAGGTCATGACCGGCCCGGCCGTCAACACCGGCTCGGATGCGGGCTGGCCATCGGAGACGTGGTCGTCTCCCATCACGCGCTCCATTGCCTGGACCACGCCCCGGTCAAACTGGGTGCCCGAGCACCGTCGCAGCTCCTCCAGGGCCTCGGACTGGCTCTTGGCCCCGCGATAGGGACGATCGGTGGTCATCGCGTTGTAGGCGTCACAGACACACACGATGCGCGACTCGATCGGGATCGCCTCGCGGTGCACTGAAAGCGAGTGGGAATCTGGTGGCGCGCGGCCCCGCGGCCGCGTTCGTGCTCGACGACCAGCAGGTGGAGATCGTCGGCGAGGAGCCAAGCGCTTTCCCGTGGTCGCGAGGAGACGCGTCAGCGCCGGGTGACCCAGGCGCTGGACATGTTCAAGGAGGGCAAGACGCGGAGCTGAGCGCGAGCGGCATGTATGCTCGCCCTCGATGGATGCGGGCTCGCCGATCTCCTACGAGGTGCTAGAGCCCGGAACCCCGGTCTACAGCTCTGACGGCCGGGAGATCGGGTCGGTAACGCACGTCCTGTCCGTGCCCGAGGAGGACGTGTTCGACGGCATCGTGATCGAGCCGCATTCCTCGGGCGACCCTCATCGCGCCGGCGAGCGTCACACCTCGGGGCGTCACGCCGGCGGCGACGGCCATCGCTTCGCCGACGCCGAGGTGGTCGACACGATTCACGAGCGGGCGGTGATCCTCAAGCTGGACGCCGCTGCCTGTGAGAACCTGCCGCACCCGAGCGAGAACCCGGCGGTCCTGCGCGACGATCCGGCGGACCCGGGATCTGGATCGCTCGGGTCCAAGCTGCGCCGCGCCTGGGACCTCATCTCGGGTAACTACTGAGCGCTCGAGCGGCTCGTGCCGCCGGTGCCGCGGGGTCGTCGAGCACGCCCTCGAGGCCGTCGCTCACCAGCTCGGTGATCTTGGCCTGCAGCTCGCCCGCCTCCACTGGCCGGCCGGGCGCACCTCGGGGGCAATCCACGCGAACCGGCTCCCGGTCGGCGACCGCGAGCACGGCCCCGAACTCGGGCAGGGACCGGTCGACGGAGACGCTCACCTGCCGGGAGCGCTCGCGCACCTCCGGATCGATCGAGGAGAAGTCACGCAGGCGAGGGGGACCGTGCATGAGGGTGTGGGCCACGCAATAGGGGATCGAGAATTTCGCCGCCAGACCATCGTCGACGAGGTCGAGATGGGCGGCCTGCCGGGCGACCGGATGCACACGAACCTCCGCCGCTCCCGGACACAGGGCCGCGCCGGCCTCGGTGTGGAGGTGCGCGGCGGCGTCGATCGGCGAATGGCTTCCCAGACAGCTCGGGTGCAGCTTTATCCAGTTTCGGGAGATGGCCGGTTCGGCGGAAGGCCCGTCAGAGGTGGACGGTGTAGCCCCGGCTTCGCTCCCGGGCTCGGCCCAGCGGGCGCCCAGCACCGCCGCGAACCCCAGCGGTCCGTGAATCGCGGCCGGGTCCACGGTGGCGCCGCCCTGTGCCAACAGCGCCGCCTGCACCCCAGCGGATGCAGCCAGCCCCACCTGGATCGCTTTGCCGTCGGATCCGAACGCCCCGCGTGTCCCGCCGGCTCGCAACAGCGCGATGGCCAACGCGCTCTGACTCTGTTGCGAGGTCAGCTCCAGCAGGGCCGAGGCCGCCACCACAGCCCCGATCGGCCCGCACACGGACGTGGGGTGCCAGCCCCCGTCGTAGAGCGCCGGATGACTCGCGCGGGCGACGGCCGCCATCGCCTCAAAGCCCTGCGCATAGGCGCTCAGCATGGCGTCGAGCGAAAGCTCGAGGTGCGCAGCGAGCATGAGGGCCGCCGGGGCGGTGGTCGCGCTCACGTGGGCCACGCCATCTGAGAACGTGTCGTCGTAGTCGAGGACATGGCCGGCGGTGCCGGCGAAGGCGACATCATCCAGCAGGCCGTCTCCGCCCTGGCGTACGGCCGCGGCCGCGCGCTCGCCGCTGCCGGCGCATGCGCAGGCGAGCCAGTCGGTGAACGCCACCAGATACGGAGACCGCAGGGTCGCGTTTTGCGCTGAGGCGGTCACGGCCATCCCCCCAAGCGTAGTGAGCGCCATCCCGACACGTGCATAATCGCACGAAGGGTCGGGTAGGCCCACATGAAGTGGTCGAGGTACCCGTCACGACGGCGGACCAGCTGGAGGAGTCCTACCCCCCGCCCGCGCAGGGCGTGCTGGATAAGGAGCTCGATCGGCTCGATCGCCACTGCCAGGAGTTCATCGCTCGTTCACCGATGGTCCTGCTGGCCACCTCCGCAGTCGATGGCACGTGCGACGTGTCACCGCGGGGCGGGGCTCCCGGCTTCGTCTCGGTTCTCGATGAGCGTCACCTGAGCATCCCCGACGCCCGGGGCAACCGCCGTCTCGACTCGTTTCACAACGTGCTCGAGAACGCCCACGCCGGCCTGCTGTTCCTGATCCCGGGGATGGGTGAGACGCTGCGCGTGAACGGCGCCTGCTCGATCGTGCGCGACGGCGACGCCGTCTCGCTGGTGGTCGAGGCCGACCAGGTCTTCCTGCACTGCGCCAAGGCGCTGATCCGCTCACGGCTGTGGGACCCGGCCACCTGGCCGGCTCCCGATGAGCGTCCGTCAGCGGCGGAGATCTTCGGCGATCACATGCAGGGTCTCGGCAGCGACCGCGCGGCCGAGATGCTCGAGGAGAGCTACACCCACCGGCTTTGAGGAGGCGCAGAGATGGATGAATCCGGGCGTAGGAGAAGGGCAGCAACCCGCCGAGACCCGCTGGCGCGACTGGACAGGATTCCCGTCTGGCCGTATGAGCGCCGGCTCCTGTGGGTGGTGGGCGCGGGTTACTTCTTCGCCTTCTTCGACATCGTCACGATCTCCTACGCGCTGCCGGTCATCGCCACGCAGTTCCACGTCTCCAAGGGCACGGTGTCGTTGTCGGTGACCAGCAGCCTGATCGGCTACATCATCGGTGCCCTCGGCGATAGCCAGATCGCCGACAAATGGGGGCGAAAGTTGAGCCTGGTGGTCTCGGTGAGCGTGTTCTCGGTCGGCACCGTCCTGGCCGCGCTGAGCACCAACGTCACCGAGCTGATCGTGTTTCGCTTCATCTCGGGCATGGGCATCGGGGCCGAGATAGCCTCGGTCACCACCTACCTCGGGGAGATCTCGCCGGCGCCGCTTCGGGGCCGCTACACCAGCTGGGCCACGACGGCGGCCTATGCCGGGTTCGCGGTCGTCCCCTTCATCGCGCGGGCGCTGGTGCCCAACTTCGCCTCCGGGTGGCGGATCCTGTTCGGGATCGGGGCGCTGGGGGGATTCACGATCCTGTTCATGCGCCGGGGCCTGCCGGCCTCGCCTCGGTGGCTGGTCACCCAGGGGCGCTCCGAAGAGGCGACCGAGATCGTGGAGGAGGCCGAGGAGACCGCTCGCGAGAACACCGACGAGCGGCTGCCCGAGCCCGAGCACGTCCCCGCGGAGGCGAAGGCCGAACGCTTCCCGGTGACGGCGCTGCTGCGACCGCCGATGCGCGGCCGCCTGATCTTGTTCGTGGGGATCTGGTTCGTGTACTACGTCGGCAACTACGGGTGGCTGACCTTGGCTCCGACGCTGTTCACCGACAAGGGCTACAGCCTCGCCGACAGCATCACCTACCTGCTGGTCTCGGGGATCGGCTTCCTGGTCGGCGCCTTTGCGACGACCCGGTTCAGCGACCGGATCGAACGCAAGTACTCGGCTGCCGTGTTCGCGGTCGCCTGGGCGCTCTCGTTGCTGGTGATCGGCCTGTTTGTCTCCCCGGCCATCATCATCGTGTTCGGCTTCATCGCATCCACGACCGTCGGGCTGTTGGTCCCGCTCCTCTACACCTATACGGCCGAGCACTTCCCGACCAACGCGCGGGCCACCGGGGTGGCGCTCACCGATGGGCTCGGGCACATCGGCGGGGCGCTGGCGCCGCTGATCGTGCTGGGCGCCTACTCGGCATGGGGGTTCTCGGGCAGCTTCGCGGTCATGGCCGCCTCGGGCGTGATCGCGGGCGCACTGATCCTCTTCGGGATCAAGGCCACCGGTCGCTCGCTGGAGACGGCGACCGACGCCGAGTCGCTCGCCGGAGTCGGCGACCGCGCCTAGGCACCGCAGATTCCGGGTCGATAACGCTCGCAGGACTGAGAACCGAAGCCCAGCGAGTCCTTGACCAGATCGCTCCGCGGCAACGGCGCCGCGAAGCTGGCGGCTGACCTCGCGGAACGTCCTACTCCCGGCGCCGGCTGATCCGCGTCTCGGGCGCGGTCAGCAGGACCTCCCACGAGTCGATAGACGCCGTCCTGAGCGTGTCGGTGGGCGTCCACGGATCGTCGGCCAGCCGGGCATGGACGTCCTGGGCATCGGGGAGGTCCATGATCTGGAGCGCCCGGTGGGGCCGGCCGCCGCCCAGCGGACCGCCGAGCACCACCACGCCCGCTTCGGTCAGGGCGTCCATGAACTCGGCGTGCTCGGGCCACTGGTCCTGCTCGCGTAGGGATCGCGAGTAGTCCCACCCCTTACCGGCCTCGCGGATCACGACGAACAGCAACTCAGTCTCCCGCCGTCAGCTCCTCGTTGCCCGTCCGCGTGACCCAGGCCAGCAGACCGAGGCCGCAGGCGATCACCAGCGCTTCGAAGGTTCCGCGCTCCAGGCCCTCGATCAGGGAGCTCTCGGCGTTGGTACCCAGGGCGGTGACGGCCGCGAAGCCGGCCAGCGTCGTCGCCAGCGCCGCCGTCCGCGGGTGCGCGAGCACGGGCGCCAGCCGCGGCAGGTCCGCGTCCAGTCCGCCCGGGTCACCGGGGATGCCGGCCACGGTGGTCCGCCAGTGGCGCGCCTGCACGATGGTCACGATCAGCGCGGCGGCGGCGATCAGCGCGAGCCCCGCCTGCAGCGCCAGCCACCAGCCGGCGAGCCGCTGCGTGAAGTTGAGCACGTAGACGAACAGCCCGGCACACAGGACCAGGCCCGCGCCCGCGGCCAGCGAGCAGCGTTCGTGCATGAGCACGACCTCGGCATCGGGCAGCTGCGCGGCGCGCCGGCGACGCAGAGCCCGCAGCGCCGCCAGCGACCCGAACCCCAGGGCCATCTGCGGCGCGATCACGATGATCAGAGATGCCAGCAGTCCGAGGACGGTGGAGGCGCCCCGGTTGAAGCCGGGATACCCACCCGCCGCGCGGATCGATAGCTGTCCGGCGAGCAGCGCGACCGCGGCCAGCGAGAGCGCCAGGAATGTGTTGCGCGCGTCATGACGGGCGTCGTCCGCGGCGAGCTCGCCGGCGAACGTCGCGGCCAGCCCCGCGGGATCGCCGAGCCGGGTCTCGGAAGCCGGCTCGCAGGCCACGTGGTCTGAGTACTCGAGCACGATGCGTCTCCTGATGCTCGGACGCACCCGCCGCGCCACCAGCTCGCGTTCGAGCCGATTGGTGAAGCTCATGCCATCACCGCCTCGATGGCTGCCGCGAACCGGCGCCAATCGCCCTTGGCGCCGGCGACCGCCCGCTTGCCGTCACGGGTCAGCCGGTACACCCGCCGCCGCCGACCCGAGGCGGTGGACCATTGGCTATGCAGCAGACGACCCCGCTCGAGCCGGTGCAGAGCCGGATAGATGGTGCCCTCGGGGAGATCGAAAACCCCTCCGCTGCGCTGCCTAATCGACTGCGCGATCGCGTAGCCGTGCGCGGGTCCTTCCGTCAGGACGGCCAGCAGCATGCCGTCGAGATGTCCGCGTGGGTCCATGCCAAGACAGTCTAGGCATAGGCTGTCTATGGGTCAAGGGACGCTACGGTTTCGCAATCGTGGATCGCCCGCTCCCATGAATGACGAGTTCGAGCTCGAGCGCTTCGTGAGCGCACAGGACCGTGGCGGCACGTACGCGGCGGCCGTCTCCGAGCTGCGCGCGGGGCGCAAGACGAGTCACTGGATGTGGTTCGTGTTTCCCCAGATCGGCGGCCTGGGCCAGAGCGCCATGGCCAGGACCTATGCGATCTCATCACTCGCCGAAGCTCGCGAGTACCTCGCTCACCCCGTTCTCGGTCCCAGGCTCGTCGAGTGCTGCGAGATCCTCCTGAGCCTCGGTGGCCGGCGCGCCGAGGACGTCTTCGGCTCGATCGACACGATGAAGCTGCGGTCCTCGATGACGCTGTTTGCCCGCGCGGCCCCCGACAATCCGATCTTCGAGCGAGTGCTGGCCGGCTATTTCGACGGAGTCGCGGACGACGCCACCGACGCTCGTCTGCCGGGCGTCTAGCCCTCACCCCGAGTAGCGCTCGGCCACCGGGCCGACCGCCATGCACCAGCCCGCTGCCGGGCACGAGACCGATTTGAGCCCGACCGGTCCGCGCCGCAGCACGGTCTGGGTCCACGCCGAGCCGTCCCAGTTGGCGGCCAGGGGTCCGATGTCGCCGTTGGTGGCCACATGCTGACCCACCGCGGCGCACGCGTCGGCGGTCGCACAGGACACGGCGTACAACCGGTCCTCGGGCCCCGGCGGGAATCGCCGACGGCCACGCACGACTGGTTCGAGCTGCAGCTCACCCCGGAGAAGATGCTGACCAGGGAGTGCTTGGGCTGGGCGGGGCTGCGGCCGACCGACCAGCGCGAGCCGTTCCAGTGCTCGGCCTGCGCGGGTCCTCGTCCACGGCACCTTCGAGGACATGGCCGACAACTGGCAGGCGCTTTCACCGTCGCTGGCCAACAACGGCTACTGCGTGTTCGCGCTCAACTACGGCTCCTATGCCGGCAGCGCCTCGCTCGGCGTTTACGGGACCGGGCCCATCGAGGGATCCGCCCAGCAGCTCTCGAGCTTCGTCGACCAGGTCCTGAGCGCGACCGGGGCAAGCCAGGTCGACATCGTCGGCCATTCGCAGGGGGGATGATGCCTCGGTACTACCTCAAGTTCCTCAACGGCGCCGACAAGGTGCACACACTGGTCGGCCTTGCCCCCTCCAACCACGGGACGACGCTCGACGGTCTGTTCACGCTCGCCGGCTACTTCCCGGGCGCCAACGCCGCCCTGGTCGACTGTCCGGCCTGCGCCGAGCAGGAGGCCGGCTCGCCGTTCATGACCCAGCTCAACTCCGGCGGCGATACCGTCTCCGGCGTTCGCTACACGGTGATCGAGTCACGTAACGACGAGGTGGTCACGCCGTACGAGTCGGCTTTCCTCACCGCCTCGAGCGTCACCAACATCACGCTCCAGAACCAGTGCTCGCTCGACCAGGGCGAGCACCTGTCGATGGCCTATGACCACATCGCCGACGCCGACGTCCTGACCGCGCTGGACCCGGCGCATCCCGTGACCGGCGCCTGCACGCCCGTGGCGCCCGTGGTCGGCGGCTGACGCCACCCGCTCTACCAGGGCAGGCGCGCACCCGCCCTACCAGGGCAGGCTGGAGCTCGTCCAGTGGGTCAGCCCCTTGAGATCGGCGGCTTCATGGACGTGCCGCGGCGGGGTCTGGAAGGTGGCGTACGGCGTCAACGTCAGGACGACGCGATGCTCGCGATGCACCATCTCCTCGACGTCGGGGCGGGCGGAGTCGGGCATCTCGTGGCCGGCCATCACCTCCGAGATCCGCATCATCAGGTCGGTGGCTCGATCGAGGTCGGGATCGATCTCGGCGTCGCAGTAGGCCTGAAGGTAGGTGAGCGGCCACTGCTCATCCAGGATGCACAACGACACCTTCGGATTGCGGCCCACGGCTCGCGCCTTGGCCCGGTCTCGCATGGTGGAGACGAGAATCCGGCCGTCCCCCTCCGTCACGTAGTAGACGACCGACATCGAGGGGCCATCCTGCTCACGGGAATAGCCGAACACGGCGGTCCGGTGTTCGCGGACGAAGGCCCTGCGCCTTTCGCGCTCGTCGTCAGACATGGTTGGGCTCGTCTGCGCTCATGCGTTTCGCCTACCCATAGCCCTCGATCCTGAACCCCCGACACGGGGGTCCCCCAAGCTGGTCTCCGGCGCCCCCCGGCTAGCCTGTACCGATGACCGACCCGGCACCGGCAAGCTCAAACCTGAAGGGTCGCGTCGCGGTCGTCACCGGCGCCGCCCGCGGGATCGGTCGGGCCGCGGAGGTCGCCCTGGCCGAGCGCGGCGCCGACGTCGTGGGCATCGACATCGCCGCCGAGGTGAGCCCGATCCTCGATTTCGCCCCCGCCACCGAAGAGGACCTGGCGACCACGGGCCCTGAGGTCGAGGCGGCCGGCGCGCGGTGGCTGGCGCTGATCGCCGATCAACGTGAGATCAAGGAGCCGCGCCGCGCCGCGGAGAAGATCGAGAAGCAGCGGGGCGGAGTCGACATCGTGTTCGCCAACGCCGGCATCCAGGCCTTCAAGCCGTTGCTGGAGATGGAGGAGGCCGACTGGCATGACCAGATCGACGTGAACCTCAACGGCACCGCGAACGTGCTGCGGGTGTTCGCGCCCCTGCTCGTCAAGCGCGGAGGCGGTCGCATCATCGTCACCTCCTCCACCCAGGGTCAGCACGGCACCAAGTTCGGCTCGTCCTACTCGGCGTCGAAGTGGGGGATCATCGGTCTCATGAAGTCGGCCGCACTGGAGCTCGGTGCTCACAACATCACCGTCAACGCCGTCATCCCGGGGTTGGTGGACACCGTCCTGACGCGGCACGAGGATCGCTAAGCGCTAGCCATCACCGAGGGCGGCAGCGAGCCGACCGGCGACCCGCGTGAGGACGAGCCGAAGGCCATCGAGGCGCTCCGGGCCAAGACGCCCCTGGCGGTCCCGTGGATCGAGCCCCGGGATGTCGCTCCGCTGGTGGTATTCCTGGCCTCCGACGAGGCTCGGATGGTGAGCGGGACCTCGTTCGCCGCCACCGCCGGTGACAGCGCCCACGTCACTGCCTAGGCGACGCTTAGACGCAGATAACCACCTCCCGGCGCCAGAGTCTCCAGAGCCCTTTTCTAAAGGCCGGTTTTCGCAGATGCTTGGAGAAACCTAAGTAGCCCTTGCCTCCTAGGCGACGAAGGGTTAGCTTGGGTGGTGGCCAATAAACTCGGGCGCGAGCGGGGCTTGCGTTCAAAAGAGAGAGGAGACGGATCATGGCGGTTGCCGAATCCGTTGAGCAGCAGGCCGACAGCTTCGTACGTGCTTCGCACAAGCTGTTGATTGATGGGCAGTGGGTCGAGGCGGCCTCGGGCAAGACGTTCGAGACGCTCAACCCGGCCAGCGAAGAGGTGCTGGCAGAGGTCGCCCATGGGGAGGCCGAGGACATCGAGCGCGCGGTCAAGGCCGCGCGACGGGCATTTGCCGACGATTCTCCGTGGCGCAGCATGAACGCGTCTGACCGGGGCCGGCTGATCTGGCGGATCGCGGAGCTCATCGAGGAGAACGCGGACGAGCTCGCGATGCTCGAATCGCTTGACAACGGCAAGCCGTACTCGGTGGCACGCGCCGCCGACGTGCCGCTGGCCGCCGACCTGTTCCGCTACATGGCGGGTTGGCCAACGAAGATCGAGGGCACCACGGTGCCGATCTCCGCGCTTCCGGCGCCCGGCGAATATCTCGCCTACACGCTGCGCGAGCCCGTCGGCGTGGTCGGCCAGATCATTCCCTGGAACTTCCCGCTGCTGATGGCGGCCTGGAAGCTCGGTCCGGTGCTGGCCTGTGGCTGCACGGTCGTGCTCAAGCCCGCCGAGCAGACGCCGCTCTCGGCGCTGCGACTCGGCGAGCTGCTCCTGGAGGCCGGACTCCCCGACGGCGTGGTCAACATCGTGACCGGCTTCGGCGATGCCGGGGCGGCCCTGGCGGCCCACAACGACGTCGACAAGGTGGCGTTCACCGGCTCCACCGAGGTCGGCAAGCTGATCGTCAAGGCAGCTGCCGGCAACCTCAAGAAGGTGACCCTCGAGCTGGGCGGCAAGTCGCCCAACGTCGTCTATGCCGACTCAGATCTCGACACTGCGATCGCCGGCTCCGCCAACGGGATCTTCTTCAACCACGGTCAGTGCTGCAACGCCGGGTCGCGGCTCTACGTGCAGAAGCAGGTCTTCGACGACGTAGTCAGTGGCGTCGCCGAGGCGGCCAAGAAGATCAAGGTCGCGCCGGGAACCGACCCCGACTCCCAGATGGGGCCGCTGATCTCAGACGAGCAATTCGAGAAGGTGCTCGGGTACATGGAGTCCGGACGCTCGGACGGGGCAGAGGCCGTCGTCGGCGGCGGCCGGGAGGGCGATCGTGGCTACTTCGTGCAGCCGACGATCCTCACCAACACCACCAACGACATGAAGGTCGTCCGCGAGGAGATCTTCGGTCCCGTGGTGGTGGCGGTCCCGTTTGACTCGCAGGAGGACATCCTCCCGATCGCCAACGACACCAACTTCGGGTTGGCGGCCGGCGTGTTCACGCGGGACATCTCCAAGGCGCATCGCACGGCCAAGCGGCTGCGCGCGGGCACGGTGTGGATCAACACGTATCACGTGTTCGACGCGGCGATGCCCTTCGGCGGCTACAAGGAGTCAGGCTGGGGACGCGAGATGGGCTCCCAGGTCCTGAACAACTACCTGGAGACCAAGTCGGTCGTAACCGCTCTGTAGACAGCGGCGGCCCGCCGCCCGGCTCGAGCCGTTCGCTCGAGCCGGGCAGCGCCGGTCGCGCGCTTTGGATTGCGGCCCGGATGCGCACCTGCCGGCTGACAGAATCCGGCAGGTGCGCCACAACCCGCATCACGCCACCGACGAAGTCGAAACCGTCAAGGCCCTGATCCGGGAGAATCCCCTGGGGCATCCTGGTGAGCAGCGACCAGGGTGAGCTGGTCGCCTCTCACTACCCGATCCTGCTCGATGAGCAGGTCCCTGACCTGACGATCGTGACCACGTCGGTCGACCCGACGAGCGCGTGCACGGGTTCGCAGAGCGAGAGATCCTGCTCATCGTGCAGGGTGATCACGGCTACATCTCGCCGAGCTGGTACGCGCCCGGAGCCACCCGCGCGCCCACCTGGAACTTCAGCGTCGCACACTGCTACGGGGTGCCTCAGCTCCTCGACGAGGAGGAGAACCTGCGAACCCTGAGACGACTCGTCGAGCATTTCGAGCGCCACGTGGAGGAGCCGATGCTGCTCGATCCCGACTGGGGCAGAGGGGTAGCTCGGGGGACGGTCGGCATCCGGCTGGCGATCACGCACTTTGTCTGCAAGGTCAAGCTGAGCCAGGACAAGGACCCCGTGACCCGCCGCCAGGTCATCGATGCCCTACGCGCGCCGGGCCCGTACCACCATCCCCAGCTCGCCGAGGAGATGGACCGGGCACTCGCCGACAAGAAGGATCGGGCACTCGCCGACCGGATCGTGGGCCCTTAGGACCTCTCGATATTTGTGGCCAATATGGCCACAAATATCGGGAGGCCCATCCGCTAGTCGGTGGTGCGCCGCCGATACAGCCGGGTGCGGATGGCGTGCTCGATCGGCGCCGTGATGAGCGTGGTCGCCGGCGCCGGTGACCCGTTCGCCGAAGTGCCGCCCGCCGAGCTCGCCGAGTTGGCCCGGGCGGCGGTCAGAGACCTGACTGCTCCCCGGCCGTAGCGCCGGAGTCCGGCGGCTACGCGTCTCCCGGGTCAGAGCGGAATATCGGCCACGCGATCTCGGTCTCCCAGGCGCCCGGGTCGGCATCATCCATGAATCCGCGCAGGTAGTTCTCGCGCAGGGGACCGTCGATGCCGATCTCGTGTCTCATCACGTAGGCCCCGAGCTCTCCGTAGGTGAGGTCGATGCCGTCCAGCGTTCCGTCGTGACGGATGACGGCGAGCTCGGCGGGTGGAACCACCAGCTCGGTGACGCGGCCCACCGGCCGCACCGGGGGGTGGGCCGCGATGGGCACGAACACCGTGGCCTGCCCTCGACCGTGCTGGAAGATCTCGCCGGCGTAGAGCCCGCCGCTCGGGCCGGCCGGCGTCAACCCCTGAGCGCGGGCGGTGGCGAGCAGCTCCCCGAGCGCCCCCTGCCACCAGCCCAGGATGTCCTCCCGGTCGACGATGGCGTCGATGCCCATCGCCGGGGTCGCCGGCACCGAGCGATGCTCGACCGGCCGGGGACCTGGCGGTCGCTCGAGCAGGTCACGCAGCTCGCTCACGGCGCCGCGGGTCTGCGCGAGCTCCTCCTCGAGTCGATCCAGGTGCTCCACGATGAGCCGGTTGCGGGCATCTGAGTCGGGGGCGGAGACCACCTCCTTCACCTCGGCGACGGGCATCTGGAGCCCCCGCAGCCTCCGGATGACCTGGGCGAGGGGGAGCTGGTCCTCTGAGTAGTAGCGATAGCCGCTGCCGGGATCCACCTCGCTGGGCTCCAGCAGCCCCACCTCGTGATAGTGACGAAGCGTCTTGACGCTGAGGTGTGTCGCCCGGGAGAAGTCGCCGATCGTGACCCGCGAGCTCATGGCGCAAGTATCGACTCTCCCCCTGCCGGAGAGTCAAGCGAGAGATCTCCCCTTGACCCTCCCCCACGCGGAGGACCGAGCATTGACGTGTCGCCATCCGGCGGCCAGAGAACACCACAAGGAGGACCTCCCATGAGCGCCAGCCAGACCCTCGACGGCATCCTCGCCGACCACCTCAGCGCCGTGAACAGCTTCGACGAGGACGCGATCATCGCCACCTTCGCCGACGACGCGCTCGTCAACGACGCCCACCGCGAGTTCTGGGGCACGGACGCGATCCGCCGCTGGGTCGCCAAGGAGATGGTCGGCGACCGGGTCACGATCGAAGTTACCGAGGTGATCGACCACTACGGCGACACGATCGTGCGCGGTCGCTACGACGGCGACTTCGACAAGACCAACCTGCCCGACGAGCTGATCCTCAGCAACTACTTCACGGTGCGCGACGGCAAGATCGTCAGCCTGATCGTCATCCGCAACACCCCGGGGTACTGACCCCGGGGCGCCGTCGTTACTTCACGGCCTCGATGCGTAGGGAGGCGGGGCTGCCCGAGCACGCCGCGAACGGGAAGGGCACGGTCTTGCCGGCCGCCTGGTTGGGCGCAAACACCTTCAGCCCGGCGGCCGTCACCGGGCGGCAGGAGGAGCTGGGGAAGTTGCCGGCTTCGACGATTCCGAGGTACGCGCTCGCCGTTCGGCCGTTACGAAGCGTGATCGTGCGGACCTTGGTGCCGGTGTTGCGGGTGGCGGCGCGGCCCAACTGGCGCCCCTTGAGGTTGATCGCCGAGACGCCGGGATACCCGCGCAGGGTGCAGGTCGAGCCCGAGAGGTTGGTGAAGTTCAGCGTGTAGTAAATGGTGCCCGCCGTGCCGTTGGGGCTGGTGTCGAGCCACGTGACCAGCCCCGCGGAGCGGCACGCCGGGGTGCTCGCCGTCACCGCCGAGCCCGACGCCGCCGAGCCCGACGCCGGCGAGACGGCGATCCCGAGGGCGGCCACCGAACCCAGCGCGGCGGCGACACCGAGCGCGCGAGCTCCGCTCGGTCGCTTCGGGAATGGGGAAGGTCGGCGCATGGAGGGCTCCTCTCTCTCGGGTGACGCAGCTAGAGCAGCGCTGATTATGCTCCCCGCCCCGACGGCTCACAGCGCTGGCATGAAGCTTGCAGCTTCAGGCGCGCAGTGCTTCGGTCGGGCTCAGCCGCGCCGCCTTGGCCGCGGGGTACAGCCCCGCCAGCATCCCGATGACAAGTCCGGCGGCGGGCGCCGCCACCAGCGCATAGGTCGGCACCACGAATGGCTCGCGCTGGGCCACCGCGTAGACGGCGGTCGCCCCGGCACCGAGGGCAAGGCCGACCGTGCCCCCGAGCGCCGCCAGCAGCGCCGACTCGGCCAGGAACTGGATGCTGATGTGGCGTCTGGTGGCGCCCAGCGCGCGGCGCAGCCCGATCTCGGCACGGCGCTCGAGCACCGAGATGACCATGATGTTGGCGATCCCGATCGCGCCGACGAGCAGCGCCACCGCACCGAGGCCCAGGAGCAGCGTGGTGAACTGCCCCTTGGCGGCGGCCCGGGCCTCGAGCACGTCGGAGGGTCGCGAGACCTCGACGCCGCTCGAGTTCTGCGGATCGGCTGTCGCCGCCAGCAGGTTGGACACGTGGACGACATCGTTGACGTTGGCGCGCACGTAGATCTCCGAGGGGTTGGCCTGGGTCGCAAACAACCGCTCGGCCACCGGCAGCGAGATGAACGCGGTCGAGTCCAGCGTCGAGTCGAGAATCGCCGGCTTCATGATCCCGACCACGGTGAACCAGGTGTGGCCCAGATACACCATGACGTGGCCACCGACCTGGTTGATCTGGAGAACCTGGGCGGCCTCGGCGCCGAGCACCACCTCCGGATAGCGGCTGCTGACGCCGTCCAGGAAGTGCCCTGAGGCCATCGAGGTCCCGAGCACCTGGGGCAGGTTGTCGCCGGCGGCATCGACCCCGATGCCGCCGGTCTGCTGGGCGGGAACGAACGTCGTGCGCAGCACATTCTGCGACGAGAGCTGGTAGATCGCCACGTCGTCCTCGACGTTCTGCATGTGGCCGATCATCGCCACCGCCGTGTCGGGCAGCACCTCGTTGTTGCCCGTGAAGGTCGTGCCGGGCGACGCGGTGAGCAGGTTGGTGCCCAGGCTGTCGATCGTGGCCAGGAGCTTGGCCTGGCTCGACGCCGAGACCCCGACCACCGCGACCATGGCCCCGATCCCGATGGCGATTCCCAGCGCCGAGAGGGCCGCCCGCAGCTTGCGCGTCCGCAGGCCCTGGAGAGCTGTGGCCAGCAGCTCCCGTGGAGGCAGGCGCGCCGGATCGAGGCGATCGCTTCCGGACCACCTGTCGGCGACGCTGGTCATCCGCGCTCGTCGTCCGCGATCTCGCCGTCGTGCATGCGAATGCGCCGCGCAAACGTGACCGCGATGTTCGGATCATGGGTGATGAGAGCGAGCGTCGCGCCCTCGGAGGCGAGCTCGTGCAGCAGCCCCACGATCTCGTTGCCCGACTTGGAGTCGAGATTTCCGGTCGGCTCGTCGGCGAGGATGATCGAGGGTCCCTTGGCCAGCGCCCGCGCGATCGCGACCCGCTGGCGCTCGCCGCCGGACAGCTCCTGGGGACGGTGGCTGGTCCGGTGCCCCAGCCCTACGCGTTCAAGCGCCGCCCGCGCAGCTTGGCGGCGCTGGCTGACCGGCAGGCCGATGTAGAGCATCCCGTTGGCGACGTTGTCGAGCGCGGTCATCGAATCCTGGAGGTGAAAGGCTTGGAACACGAACCCGATCCGGTGTGCGCGCAAGCCGGCCAGCTCGTTGTCCGACGCCTCCCCGACGTCGCATCCGGCGACCCGGACCTCGCCGCTGGTCGGGCGCTCGAGCGTCCCCAGGATCGTCAGCATCGTCGTCTTGCCGGATCCGGAGGGCCCGACCACCGCCACCTGGTCGCCGTCGGGGATCTCGATGCTGACCCCGCGCAGCGCGACCACCCCCCCGGGATACTCCTTGCCGACCTCGTGCAGGGACAGGGCGCTCATCCCTGGGAGTCGGTCACCTGCAGGCCCGGGTAGATGCCGGCGCCCGAGATCTGCACATAGCCGGCGGCGAACAGGCCGGTGGTCACCGGGATCAGCCGGTGCGGCGCCCCGACCTCCTCGACTGCGTAGTTGCCACCCCCCGTCGCCAGCAGCGCCGTCACCGGCACCGACAGCACGTGGTTGGCGCGCTGCTCGGCGAAGTTCACGCTCACTGCGGCCTGGTCGAGCCCGGCTCCCGTGTGGTGTCCGTGCAGGGTGATCGTCACCGGGATCGTCGAGCTCGATGAGCCGCCCGAGCCACCGGCGCCGCCTCCCCCGCTGCCCCCCGAGCCGCCACCGCTGCCGTTGCCGCTCCCACTGTCACTGGAGCTCTGAGCAACCGAGCTGACCCCGGTGATCTTCCCGCCGACGGTGTTGCCGGCGGGCATCTCGACGGTCACGTGCTCGCCGACGGCCGCCTCGCTCTGTGAGCTCGCCGAGAGATCTACGGTCACCACCAGGCGTGTCGAGGTCGTCTGCAGGATCGCCTGGGCGCTTGCACCCGAGCCGCCGGAGCTGCCTGAATTCCCGGAGCTGCCGGAGTTGCCCGAGCCCCCCGACGGCTTGCCCGAGCCCCCCGACGGCTTGGACGAGCCACCGGCACCGGACGAGCCCGATCCAGACTTGCCGCCGCCGCTGGGGCTCGCGGAGGATGCGCCTCGCTGCGCGTTGAGCTCTGCGGCCTCGGCCTTCAACTGTGCCTCCTCGACCTTGAGCAGTGCGGTCAGCGCGGCCAGCGTCTGCCGGTTGCCGGTGCCACCGGGATGGCCCGGTCGCTCGGCGCCCGGCTCCTGGTCGCCCTTGGGCTTGGCGGGCTTGGGTGGGCATCCGGTCGCGCCCGATGTCGTCGAGGAGGAAGTCGTCGTGGTCTCCGGCGCCGTTGTGGTCTCCGGCGCCGTCGTGGTCTGACACGCGCCGACGCCGGGATGGGTGGACGCCGGAGTCAGGCTCACGAACTCAGGCTCGGGCCCGTCCGCCCTCGCCCTCGCATCCGAGGCCGCGCCCGAGCCCGTCGCCGCCGACCCGCCTCCTGCCCCGGTGCCCCCGAGCGACGCGTCGACCGCCGAGACCAGCTGATCGCCCGGTAGGAACACCACACCTCCGAGTGCCAGGCTGCCCGTCTTGGACTCGCCCAGTGATGCCTGCAGCAACTCGACGCCCACGGTGGTCGCGGGCTGCCAGATGTCATTGACCGTGATTCCGCTGGCGTCGAAGCCGAGCGCCACGAGATTGCGGTTGAGCGCCAGCACGTCTGGGCCGTCGCTGTCGTCGGGGCTCAGCGTGCGGTAGGCCGGCGTCGATCCGTCCATCAGGATCACCGGCTCGCCGGCGACGTCGTAGAGAGCACCGCCCGGCTTGATCACCTGCCCGACTCTCGGCAGCCACGTGATCGTCCCGTCCAAGCGGTCGTAGACGGTCTGCGGGTCGCTGTAGCTGAGCGTCCCCGACTCGGTGTCGGTCTCGACGAGATCGCGCCGCTGCACGATGGCCGCGCCGGAGGCGGTCCCGGCCGCCGCCGAGCTCCCGGGCGACGACGGCGAGCTCGTCCCGGCCACGATTGCGATGACCGCGCAAACCGCCACGATCAGCGCCAGCCCGGCCAGCAGCCGCTTACGGCGCATGGCGCCCGAGATTGCCCGCAGGTTCGGCCTGGGCATCGGATTGCCCCCCGTCAGGGACCGGCACGGAGCTTCCCCCGGCCGCATGCTCTCGACGCCTGCTGGAAGGACGGCGACCTCGGATCGACCCCGGCGACGAGGCGCAGCTGGACTCCGCCCGTGCTCGGGAACGTGGGATCCGGGAAGTCAGGGACGCCGTGGCCGCGCATGCACCGCGCAAAGGCGAGCGCTCGCAGCTTCATGCTCTCCGAGGCCCGGGACGGGGTACCGTTCCCGCCGGGAAAGAACTTCGAACATGCCTTCTGCGCGGCCTCAAATGCCGGCCCGCTGAAGCTGATCCCGTCGATCGTCAACGTCGAGCTGCCGGGGGTGGCCGCGATCGTCAGGCCCTCGCCGCCCGGGCCCCCGGTCGGGTCGGGAAAGTTCGGCACCCCGTGGGCGCGCATGCACTTGGAGAGCTGCACCGGGGTGGCATTGGCCGCCGACGCGCCTGCGCCAGACGTGCCCGTTCCGGTTCCCGTCGGGCCCGCCCCGCCACAGGCCGCGATCGTCAGCGCGCAGCCCAGGGCGGCCAGCCCGATCGAGCACCGACGTGTGTTCAACATCGTCTGCATGTCTCCAGCTCCTCGGCGTGTCTGCTCACGAGTCGCAGGGGTTGTACGCGGAGGTGGCTAACACGGCGGTAACGCCGTTACGTCGCTGTTATGCGAGATCGGGCATCCTGCTCTGCCAGACGCCGGCGCGGGCCCGGTCCCGCGCCGGCGCTCCACCAGAGATGAGCGGGTGTGCCTGAGGTGCGACGGCGATGAGGGTGCTGGTTGTCGAGGACCATCCGAGGCTGGCCGAGACGGTGGCGACCGTGCTGCGCCGAGAGGGCATGGCCGTCGACGTCGCCTTCGACGGGCGCGAGGCACTGGATCGCGTATTGCTGACCACCTATGACGTGGTCGTGCTCGATCGAGACCTTCCGGGCGTTCCCGGCGACGACGTGTGCCGCTCGCTGGTGGCCAACGGGTGTCCGAGCGGCGTGCTCATGCTGACCGCGGCCGGCACGCTCGAGGATCGGGTGGAGGGCCTGGGCATCGGCGCCGACGACTACCTGCCCAAGCCGTTTCACCTCGTGGAGCTGGTCGCCCGGGTCCGGGCCCTCTCGCGACGCTCGCGCCGCGCCCGCCCGCCCGTCCTCGTCCACGGCGATCTGGCCCTCGACTCGGCTCGCCGGTCGGTGACCCGGAGCGGGGAGCCGGTCGCCCTCAGCCCCAAGGAATTCGCCGTGCTGGAGCTGCTGCTGGGCGCCGGGGGCACGGTCGTCTCGACCGAGGAGATCCTGGAGCACGCCTGGGACGACGCCACCGATCCCTTCACCAACACGGTCAGGATGACAGTCAGCCGGCTGCGTGCAAAGCTGGGTGATCCGCCCGTGATCGAGACCGTCACCCCGGTTGGCTACCGGATCGGATAGCCATCGTGAGCACCCACGAGACACGCGTCAGCCTGGCCTCCCGGCTGCGTCACCCCAAGACCACGCTTCGCTGGCAACTCACCCTGCTCTACGGCGGCCTGTTCCTCGTCTCGGGCGTCGTCCTGCTCGCCATCACCTACACGCTCGTCGACCACGCCACGCTCACCAGCGGCGGCTTCAGGGCCTTCACCAGGGTCAAGAGCAGTCAGCCGGCCCGTGCGTTCGGGACCACCACCACCCATCCACCCAACACCTTCCTTCCGAGCCCCAGCCAGACAAGCGTGCCGCCGGCGATCCAGAAGGTGCTGAGGTCGAGTTCTGGGCGCACCGCGGTCCGGATCGTCGGCTCTGACCAGCGGATCTCCGATCTGCACCAGCTGGTCGTCGAATCGGTCATCGCCCTGGCGCTCATGGCCATCATCTCGACCCTGCTCGGATGGCTGGTCGCCGGGCGGGTGCTGCGCCCGTTGCGCACCATGACCGCCACCACCCGGGAGATCTCCGAGGCCAACCTCCACGAGCGGCTGGCCATGCGGGGTCCCCAGGACGAGCTGCGAGAGCTCGCCGACACCATCGACGGGCTCCTGGCCCGCCTCGAGGCCGCCTTTGACGGCCAGCGACGCTTCGTCGCCAACGCCTCGCACGAGCTCCGGACGCCGCTCACCGCGACTCGAGCCCTGCTCGAGATGGTCCTCAGCGATCCCCGGGCGACCGTCGAGACCTTCCGCACGACCTGTCAACACGTGCTGGAGGAGAGCGAACTGCAGGAGCAGCTGATCGACGCCCTCCTGGCTCTGGCCCAGGGCCAGCGCGGGATCGACCGCCCTGCGCCCGTCGATCTCGCGGCCGTCACCGGCGCTGTGCTGCAAACCCGCGAGCCCACCGCGGCCGCGCGTGGCGTGCGGCTCGATGTGTCACTCGAGCCCGCTCTTCTCACAGGCGACCCGCGCCTGATCGAGCGTCTGATCTCCAATCTTGTCGACAACGCGCTTGGCCACAACGTGCCCAACGGACACGTACGGATCGTCGTCCACAGCCGCTCCGGCCGGGCCACGCTCACGATCGCCAACACCGGACCTGTGGTCCCCGCCGCAGACGTGCAGCGGCTGCTCCTGCCGTTCCAGCGGCTCGTCCCCGACCGAGTGGGGCACCGTGACGGACTGGGTCTCGGACTTTCGATCGTCGCCGCGATCGCCGACGCCCACCACGCGACCCTCGAGATCCAGCCGGGGGCGGAGGGTGGGCTGGAGATCCGAGTCCGGTTCCCCCGGGCAGCCGACGGCGGCTTTCAGGCTCCTGGCGAGCCGCGTCCCCGCCGCGATGGGGTGCTCGCGGTCAGCTGAGGGCCCGTGCCCGAGCCGGCGTTTGCTCCACTAGGCTGGATCAGATGAGTGAGCTGATCAGAGCGGCGGCGACCGAGTACGCCGAAGACCACACGAGCCCGTTCACCGGTGACCTCGCCGCGGCTGCGAACTGGACCGCGAGCAACATGTCGGGCGCGGGGATGATGAGCGGCCTCGCCGAGGCTCGCCTGCTCGAGGCTCTGATCGTCGTCGGTGGGGCACGGGAGGTGCTCGAGATCGGGACGTTCACGGGCGTCGGGACCCTGGCCATGGCCGCCGCACTGACCGAGGGTGGCCGGGTCACCACGCTCGAGGTCGACGAGGACAACGCAGCGGCGGCTCGCCGGAACTTCGACCGAAGCCCCATCGGAGATCGGATCGCCTTGCTCGTCGGCGACGCGCTGGCCACGATCGCCGATCTCTCGGGCCCATTCGACCTCGTCTACATCGACGCGTGGAAGTCCGACTACCCCGCCTACTACGAGGCCGTCCTCCCCAAGCTCGCCGAGCGCGGCGTGATCGTCGCCGACAACCTGTTCCGAGGTGGGGCGGCGCTGGACGGCTCCTCCGGCAGGGCGGGTACGGTCGGCGTCCGCGAGTTCGCTCGCCAGGTGCAGGATGATGACCGGGTGCACAACGTCCTGCTGACCATCGGCGACGGAGTCATGCTCGTCTGGCGCGCACCCGCGGGGGCACGCTAGCAACGATCAGGCAGGGCGTCAGACGTCCAGCAGCAGCGCCGCGCTGGGTGTCTCGAGAAGAATCGGAACGTCGGTTTCACACGCGGCGGCCGTGGAGCGACCCTGCTCGACGGCGACGAGCGCCGCGACCACGTCGACATCGAACTGAGTGCCGCTGTGGCGCGCCAGCTCGTCAAAGGCGGCCGCCGGCTCCATCGCCCTGCGATAGGGCCGGTCCAGGATCATCGCCACGTAGGCGTCGGCGACATGCAGGATGCGGCTCTCGAGCAGGATCTCGTCCCCCTGCAATCCGCCGGGATAACCGGCGCCGTCGATGCGCTCGTGGTGCTGGCGAACGATCAATGCGGGCTCGGGAAGTCCCCATAACTGCAGCAGCTCTGCTCCGACCCCGGGATGGGTCTTGACGATGCAGAACTCGCTCTCGTCGAGCGGTCCCGGCTTGTTGAGAATCTCGGTCGGCACGGCGATCTTGCCGATGTCGTGCAGTCGGGCGGCGGTTCGCAGGGCATCCAGACGCGCGTCATCGAGACCGAGCGCGCTGGCGATCTCCACGGCCAGGGTCGCCACCTGAAGGCTGTGGTTCACCGTGGCCGGGTCCTTGCTCTGCAGCAGCTCGAGGCCGACCTCGCGGCGCACCGGTCCCGGCTCGCGCCGGATCTCATCGCCGGCGAGGCTGGTGCGATTCTTTCCGCTGCGCTTGGAGGCGTAGAGCGCCCCGTCGACGCTGGTCAGCAGCTCATCACGCCTGCGCCCGTGCACGGGAAAGCTGCCGACGCCGGCGCTCACCGTGACCGGATTCGGGAGCGTCGAGATGATCGCGGCCACCATGTGGCGCATCGCTTCAGCCACCGGGAAGGCGTCGTCCGCGGCCAGGCCCGGAAGCAGGACGCAGAACTCCTCTCCGCCGGTGCGAAAGACGCTGTCGCGGCTGCGGGTACCCCGGCGCAACGCGTCGGCCACGAGACACAGCGCCTGATCCCCGGTCTGGTGCCCGTGGAAGTCGTTGACCTGCTTGAAGTCGTCGATGTCGAACATCAGCACGCTGAACGGATTCGCTGCGGCCAGCAGCTGGTCGAGCGTCTCCTGAAAGACGCGATGGCCGAGCAGCCCGGTCAGCGAGTCGTGGCGCGCCTGCTCCAGGCTCTGCTCGTGCAGCAGGGCCTTGTCGAGCGCGAGCGCAGCGAGGTTCACGAGATGGAGGAGCAGCTGGCGTGGCTCTGAATCGAGCGCCGGGGCTCCGGTGACGGCCACCGCCCCGACCGACTTGCCCGCGACCGCGAGGGGGAAGCTCTTCCAGCCGGCGCTGAGCCGGCCCCGGAGCGCTCCGTCGGCGTCGATATCCAGATGATGCTCGGCGCCGGCGCTCGACAGCACCACGAGCTTGCCACGGCGCTGGATCAGCACCATGCCCGAGCAGACGTGGACCTCGGATACGAGGGTCGCGGCGATCTGCCGGCCGACGCCGGCCAGGTCAAGCGTGCCCGCCAGCGCCGCCGTCAGCTGCTGGAGACGGTGCAGCTGGGCGAGCTGGTCGGTCATGCGTTTGTGGAGCTGGCCGTTCTCGATCGCCAGGGCGATGCGGTACGCGATCGCTCGCAACTCGGTGGCTTCGGAGGCCTCGAAGGGCTCGTCGCCGCGGCGCGCGAGGAGCATCAGCCCCAGCGACCTCTCCCCGACGAGCAGACGCGCCCAGGCGACGTGGCGCGGGGAATAGGGGATGAGCCAACCGGGAATCGGAAGCTCTTCGACCGGTCCGAGGCGCACCGATCTCAGGCGCGTGACGTTCTCCACGTCCGGTAGCGCAAACGGCTCGTCCGGCAGGTCGGAGGCCGCAACCCCCCAGTGGCCTGCGATGCCCAGCCCCGACTCGGAGTCGAGGATCAGCAGCGCCATGTCGGCAAAGAACAGCTCGCCCAACTCGATCGCGGCCCGCTCGACGATGGTCTCGAGCTCGGTCTCGCTCCCGAGCACGGAGATGACCTGCGCGAGGCGCGTAGCCCGCATCAGGGTCCGCGCCATGTGCTCATCGGTGCGCTCGATCCGGTGGCGCAGCGCGGCGAGCTCCGCCTCGGGATGGAGTGCGCGTGGGCGGGAACTCGTCTCCTGCTCGGGTTGGGCCATTTCAGAGGACAAGTAGCGCCACGCTCGAGTTGTGGACGCCGCTCGAGCCGGGGGTGCGCGCGAACTCGCCGAAGGTGAAGAAGCCGCAGGCGGGGACGCCGCCGAGCGCCGATGAGATCTCCACCACCTCATCGCCGACCCGGTCACCGAGCAGCGGCACGCGCGAACCGCACGAGAAGACGAGCGCCAGACGAGCCTTGCCCCCGAGCTGCCCGACCGCGTCCTGAGCGGCGCGCCGGGCTCCCTCCATGAGCGCCTCATCATCGGTGGACATCACCTGCAGAATGCTCTGCTCCGAGATGCCGGTGTTGAAGTTGATCCCGCCGCCGGCGGGCAGGTAGGCGTGCAGCTGGCGCACGTCGTAGCGCCCGCGGGCGTTGGGCAGCCCGACCGGATTGGCCATCACCGATCGGAAGAATTCGGCTTGGCTGCGGTCGAGCGCGCCGCCCTGCTCGGCGAGGTAGGCATCCAGGGCCGGGGTGCCGTCGAGCTCGTGCACGATCGTCCCCTCGGCCCGTGTCACCAGCATCGGCTTGCCGGCCGGACGCCAGCCGTGGTCGACGCTGACCGCCATCGGGCGTGCCGAGTTGATCCACACGGCGACGATCCCGTTCGTCAGTACACGACCATCGCCGAACGTGCGGGTCCGATCCCAGGTCAGGTTGTCGCCGGCGGCTCCGCCTACGAAGGGGGTCACCGCGGTCGTGACCTCGTAGGCCCCCCGCGCGACCTCGCGCTGGTCGGGAGTCAATCCATCCGTGAGCAGCAGCAGGACCGAGTTGGCATGGCGCTCGCCCGCGCGGGCTCGCGCGTGCTCGGCGGCGCGCCGAGCAGACCCGGCGATGTTGGCCTCGTCGCGCTCGACGTGACAGATACCGAACGAGCTCTGATCGGCCCTGAGCAGTGCGGCCACGCAGCCGTGGGGCACCTGCTCGGATTGCGTGAACCCACCCGAGCTCGTGCAGCCGAAGACCCCGGCCGGCGCGGCCTCCGCGGCAGCGGCGCGATACAGCGCCTCGACGTCGTAGTCGGTGTTGACGAAGACGATCACGAGGTCTTGGGCGGTGGCCCGATGACCGGCAAGCGCCATGCGCGCGGCCTCGCGTCCCGCGGCCTCGGAGTCACGCGCGCGGCTGTGGCCTACGCCCTCATGCTCGGTCCCTTGGGAGGCCGGCGCGATCGTCCTCATACAGACTGATCGTCGGACCGACCCCGGTCCTTGAACTTCAGAGCCGAATTTCGGTTCGCACGTCCAGGGTCTTGGGGCCGCTCCGCCTAGGAGACGGCCCGACCGTTGGCGGTCAGCTTCACCTCGATGTTCCCGCGCGTGGCGTTGGAATAGGGGCAGACGGAATGGGCCGCCCCGACCAGCTTGGTCGCCTGGTCGGGGTCGGACACGTCGGGCAGGCTGACGTCGAGCGCCACGGCCAGCGAAAATCCACGCTCATCGGTGGGGATCAGGCTGACGCGGCTGTCGATGGATACGTCGCCGGTCTCCACACGCTCGCGCCGAGCGACCACCCCGAGCGCGCTCTCGAAGCAGGCGGCATAGCCGACCGCAAACAGCTGCTCGGGGTTGGTTCCCGGGCTGTCCCCGCCCATCTCGGCCGGCGCGCGCAGCTGGACGTCGAGATTGTGGTCGGAGGTGACTCCGTGCCCCTCCGCACGCCCTCCGGTTACCGTTGCCTCGGCCGTGTAGATCTCGCGAGCCATGCTCTCTCCTCTGAAGTCGCTTCGAGACACGATTTTAGGAATAGCGGGCGCCTACCCGCGGCCGACATAGGGCATGCCCGTCGCCATCACGGTCAGAAACAGCACGTTGGCGTCCAGGGGCAGCCTCGACATGTAGAGCACGCCGTCGGCAGCGTGCTTGAGGTCCATCATCGGCTCGGCCAGAGACGATCCGTCGGGCTGCATCGCGCCCTGGGCGATCCCCTGGCTCAGGTCCGTCGCGGCGTTACCGATGTCGATCTGCCCGCAGGCGATGTTGAACTTGCGGCCCTCCAGGGCAAGCGCCCTGGTCAGTCCGGTGATGGCGTGCTTGGTGGCCGTGTAGGCCACCGCGCGAGGTCGGGGAACGTGCGCGGAGATCGAGCCGTTGTTGATGATTCGGCCCCCCTGGGGCTCCTGCGTGCGCATCGCGCGAAACGCCTCTTGGGCACACAGGAAGCTGCCGGTGAGATTGGTGTCGACGACCGCTTGCCACTGCTCGAGCTCCAGCTCCTCCACGGGCGCCGAGGGCCCGAAGATGCCGGCGTTGTTGAACAGCAGGTCCAGCCGGCCCCAGGTCTCGTGCACCTTCGCGAAGGTCTCCTGAATCGACTCCGGCTCGGTGACGTCGGTGGAGAGCACCAGGCCGCGTTCACGCGCCTTGGGAACTCCGTCCAGGGTCTCCCGCAGCGCGTCCTCGCGCCGCCCCGCCAGCGCGACTCCGTACCCCTCCTCGAGAAGCGCTCTGGCCACCGCCTGGCCGATACCCGACCCCGCTCCGGTGACCACGGCCACAGGTTGGGCTTGGCTTGCCGAGGTCATCGCCGGTGGGGGCTAGCGGGAGGGCCCATTAGCACTGAATGCCGTCGGGGCTGGCGGCTTCCTTCTCGAGCTCCTGAAGCGTGATGCTGGGCTGGTTCTGCTGGCAGCCGGGCAGCGCCTGCTTGGCGGCCTGGATCTGCGCAGGAGTGGGCGAGGAGCCGGCGCCACTGGTCTGAGAGCTCGTCTGACTGGTCGTGGTGCTCGAGGTTGACGAGGTCTTGTGCCCGGTCGTTGACGAGTTGCTGTGAGTCGTGCTCGTGCTGCTCGTCGACGGAGTCGTGGTGGCCGACGAGGACGTGCTCGGGGTCGCGCTCGTCGCGCTGGTCGTCGGTGAGCTCGTCGTTGATGTTCCGGTGGACGCGGTGCTCGTCGTCGAGCTGGGCGTCGTGCTGGTGGTCGTGCTCTTGCTGCTTCCGCAGCCGGCTATGAAGACGGCCAGCACGAGCAGGGCGGCCAACGGAGCCTTGAGCGCGCGCATCACGGGCCCGCCAATCCGAACGGGCTGCCCTCCGAGTCACGGCAGATCGCCCACGCCGATCCGGGATGGACCACGCTGCCTCCGAGCGAGATCACGCGCTCGAGGGCAGCGGGCAGATCATCGACGGTGAAGTAGGCCAGCGAGAATGAGTCGCCCGGGCCACGCCCACGGGCGTGCACTCCGACCTCCGGCGCTCCCGTATGGGTTTGCCATCCGTCGCCTTCGTCCGGTTCGCGCAGCTCCAGTTCGGTGCCCAGCAGCCCGGACCAGAAGCGCCGGGCGCGCTCGGGATCATCGGCGGGGAACTCGATCAATGAAGGGCCGTCAGTCATGTCTCGAGCAACCCTAGCGAGCGGTTCGCCGAGACGTTTTCCCCTCCAGAGGTTGTCGGCGGCGCCGAACGCGATCAAGATCAAAGCGTGCTCGTGAACCTCCCCGCGTTCCTGGGCGTGGCCGCCGTGGTGATCATGGCGCCGGGCCCCGACACGGCGATCGTCACCAAGAACGCGCTCCTGCACGGCCGTCGTGCGGCCCTTGGAACCGCGTTCGGAGTGGACGCCGGACTCGTGGTCTGGACGCTTGCCTGCGCGCTCGGTGTCTCGGCCGTGATACGAGCCTCCGCGGTCGCGTTCTCGGTGTTGAAGCTCGTCGGCGCGGCGTACCTCATCTGGCTTGGAGTTCAGGCGTTTGCAGCCGCCCGCCGCCCCGCCGGCGGCGGTGTCACGGCAGGGCACGATGACCGCCCCGGGTCCGGCGGCAGCGCCGCGCGAACCGGCGGGGCGGCTCGAGGCTTCCGGCAGGGGATTTCCAGCAACCTGGCAAACCCCAAAATCGCGGTGTTCTTCACCGGCCTGCTGCCGCAGTTCGTCTCCCATCGGACCGAGGTCCTGCTTCCGTCCCTCGTCCTTGGAGGGGTGTTCGTCCTCATGACCGTGATCTGGCTCACGGGGTGGGCGGTGCTGGCCGCACGGGCGTCCGAGGCGCTCAAGCGCCACGCGGTCAAAACGAGCCCTGGACTGCGTCACGGGCAGCGTTCTCGTCGCGTTCGGACTGCGACTGGCCACCGAGCACCGCTGAAGGCCGAGCTCAGGTTTCGTCTTGATCGACCTCGCACCTTGATCCGGTGCGTTGACGTGCCAAGCACACCCTGGCAGGTCAAAACCAGTACCGTGGAGGTTGATGGCCGCGACTTCCGCACCCGGCAACGCGCGCGCAAAGCCCGAGCCGAGTCCGAGCGGACCGAGGCCACAGGTGCGTGCCCTCCCGACGATCGAGCGCGCCGAGGTACTCCTGCACGGGCATCGCGTGAACTTCATCATCGCGGGTCAGGGACCCCCCGTGGTCTTGATTCACGGCGTGGCCGGACGCGCCGCGCAGTGGGAGCGGATCATCGAGTGGGTCGCTGAGTCCCACACCGTCATCGCTCCTGATCTCCTCGGTCACGGCGACTCGGCCAAGCCCCGTGGGGACTACTCGCTGGGGGCGCATGCCTCCGGCATCCGCGACCTGCTGGTGGGACTGGACATCGAGGGGGCGAGCATCGTCGGTCATTCCCTGGGCGGGGGGATCGCGATGCAGTTCGCATATCAGTTTCCCGAGCGCTGCCAGCGACTCGTGCTCGTCTCGAGCGGTGGGCTGGGCGCGGAGGTCCACCCGCTGCTGCGCGCCGCGACTCTGCCGGGATCGGAGTTCGTCCTGCCGCTGCTCGCTCATCCGCGGGTCCTGACGGCGGCCGGCGTGCTCCCGCGTGCGCTGGGGCGGATCGGACTGCGGACCGGACCCGACCTGACCGAGATGGCCCGCGGCTATCAGTCGCTATCCAACGCGGAAGCGCGGAGCGCGTTCATTCACACCCTCCGAGCGGTGATCGATCCCACGGGCCAGCGCATCAACGCGTCGGATCGTCTGTACCTCGCGTCGATGGTGCCCACGATGATCGTCTGGGGCGCTCGCGACCGAATCATCCCCGTGCAGCACGCCAAGCCCGCGCACGACGGAATGCCCGGCAGCCGGCTGGAGCTCTTCGACCAGGCGGGCCATTTTCCCCAGCTCGACGACCCACTGCGGTTTGCTCGGACGCTGCTTGATTTCCTGGATCGGACACAACCCGCGCGGCTCGATACCGGCACGATGCGCGAGCTGGTCCGAAGCCACGATCCAGAATCGGCCGCGGTCCTCGAACGACTGCAGAAGGACCACACGGCCGCCGACTAGCCGGCCGGGCGTCAGCGTGATGCTTCGGACGCGCGAGCGGCGTCGGAGGCGACGCGCCGGATGTGGATGTCCTGAGGTGACGCCTCCACAGCATCGACCCCCACGTCGTGAGCCTCGGCGGCGGCAATCAGAGCCTTCAGCTCGGCGACGTCGACTTCGACGGTGTGGGCTTCGCCGTCGATGACCTGTGTGGGCTCTGGAGCTGACCGGTGCTCGAGCGAGAGCCTCTGAGGTTCCGAGGAGATCCGTGGCCCAGCTTCGGGCACGGGATGGGCCGCCTTGACCGTCGCGCGGAAGGCGAGCTCGGTCCCCGCCTCGCCCCACTCGACGACGAGCCGGCCGTCGAGGCGATGCCCGATCCACGCGATCGCCACCATCAGCGCGCCCCCGATGACCAGCGGCAGCGTCCAGACCGAGTTCGAGATGATCAGAGCGCCGATGACCAGAAGCAGCGTGCCGGTCAGCGTGAGCCTTACCCTGGGCCGTCTCACCCACTGATAGGTCGACCTTACGATCGACGCCAGCTCAGCGCGCCACGCGGCGGGCTCCGCCTTGCGGTGATTGGGAGCCGCGGCCGGAGCTGGGGCCGGAACCGAGGTCGACGCCGGAGCCGGCTCTGGGCTCGCCGAGGAGGCGGCGCAAACCGCTGGCTGCGACCCGTTTGCGCTCTCGAGCGCTGCTGCGTTGGAGGAGGTCATCTCGGACCCGTTCGACGCTTCTGCGGCGATGCCTTCCCAGCTCGGCCGGCTACTTTCTGATGCGGAGGCCGGTCGAGGGGATCGACCGCGGGCTCGTCCGTGGCTTGGAGGTTCGCTCACGGCGGAAGTGCTCGAGGATGAGCCCGCTGACCAGGGCCGCATATAGGCACCAGAGCGAGGTCAGGTCGTCGACTCGGATCACGGCTGTCACGATCAGGCCGGCCAGGCCGGCGACCCCGAACCACCGCAGGTAACGCCGACTCGAGATGATCGCCGGACCGCACGTGACGAGCCCGTAGAGCACCCCGATGAGGATGTCGTTGGGCGTGTGGGTCGTGTAGTCGATGCAGTGGGCCTCCGCCACCGCACCCACCGGATACGCGGTGACCTGCCACAGGAGATACAGGCCCAGGAACAGCCCGAGCCAAGCCAGGGGCCACATCCAGTGTGAATGGCGCCGATCTGGCTCCAACATCGCAAACCCGAGCGGGACGATCGCGGGCAGGACCGCATGTGCGAAGACGATGTAAGCCTCCTTGGCCGCCGCGCCCACCCCAGCGGAAACCTGCCCGCGGAGGGCCAGCCAGACAAATCCCTCGGTGAGCTGATGGAGCCCGAACAGCAGCGGAAGCGCGCCGATGATGAGCTCTCGCCTGGCTTGCACCTTGAGCAAGGTCGCGACTCCCAGGCCGGCGACCGCCGCACCAGCGGTGAAGTCAGCCTCCGGCGAGAAGCACATCGCTGACTGACCCTCCGTGACGCCTCGTCATCGGACCTCACGCAGCTGGTCGCGAGCTGCACCTAGAATCAGCCCGATGGCGGTGTTTCGCGGCATTGATGGATCGCATTGGGGCGGCTCTTCGCCAGATGCGCCCGCCGGCCCGGCCCACGAGCAGATTCGCCGGCCGGTTCGCTCCGGACAACTGGGCACTGGGACGCTGGCCTGCCGCCGCTGCGATGCCCCGGTCGCGATCGGCCCGGAGCCGCTGGCCTTGACCGAACAGCTCATGTGCCCGTTCTGCCACCACCGGGGTCCGGTGCGCGACTTCCTCTCTCTCAGGACGCCGACCCGACCCGCCCGCGTGGTCATCCGAGTTGGCCTGCCCGCCGCCGGGTAGGCCTTCGCAGGATCATCCTCGGCGCGGGTGTCCCGGCCTGGCGCCCTACACGCCCGCGGCGGCGAGCGCATCCCCAGGGTTGGGATAGTGCACCATCTCGATCGCCCGACCGTCGCGCAACGTGGTCAGGTTCGCAATCAGCTGCGCCGGCCCATCGCTCCCCCCGCGAGGCCGTATGACCACGACCACCTGGTCGCCGGCGTCGACAACATCGACGAGCTCGCCGAGGGAGCCGCGGTCACGCGCCTTGCGCATGAACTCGAGCGCCTGCTCGCGGTTCTGGCAGGCACCGGGCGAGGTCGGGTCTCCACCGTGCCATCGGACGGCGGGGTCCAGGAACTCGCGGACCGCGTCGAAGTCTCCGCACGCAGCGGCCGCGAAGCCGCGTCGAGCCAGCTCGACATTGGCTTGGCTCATCTGGCATCCCATTGGAACCAGCGGATGCCGATTCCGGCGAAGATGACGATGTAGGCGACGCACACCACCAGCGACAGCGTGTCGTGCCCGCTCCACGTCCCCAGCTCGAGCACTCCGGCGAAGACGGTCATGACCGCTCCCACCGGAGTCCACTGCGAGACCGACTCGAAAAAGCTGCCGATCGCCCCACTCTGCCCCAGCGAGGCCAGCAGGATGAGCGCGATGAAGAGCACCCGGGCCGCGGCGTTGATGGTGTCGGCGGACTTGACCAGACCGACCAGGGCCTGGCCGAGACTGAGGAACACCGCACCGGCGAGGATCGAGACGAGCAGGACCAGTGCGTACTGACCGACGGACGGGGAGAGATGATGGATTCGAGTCCCGACGATCACCACCACCAGCGCGATGATCAGGTTGGCGATGACCTGCATGCCCAGACGACTGGCCATGATCGTCCAGGTCGGAGCCGGGGTGACCCGCAAGCGCTGGAACACGCCCTTCTCCCGGTCTCGGGCCATCGTGAGCGAGTAGCCCATCAGCGAGGTCGCACCCAGGCCATAGGTGATGGCCAGGCCGACGATGAACTCCGCCCCGCCGAACCGTTGTGCCGCCTGGTCGCTGCTCGTGGTCAAGAGCAGGAAGATCGGCAGAGCGGCGCTGATGATCAGCGCCCGCCGATGCTTCAGAAAGACGACGAAGTCGGCTCGCAGCAGCGACGTGAGGACAATCCCGAGCGGCGGGGCGGCGGTCGGCTGGGAGCTAGCCACGGACCTCGCTCCCGGTGAGACCGATGAACACGTCCTCCAGGGTGACCTCACCGTGGGCGACCTCCCGAACCCGCGGATCGTTCCTGTGCTTCCTGATCAGATCCTGCGGCGTCTCGGTGGTCAGGAGGGTGCCGTGGTCGATGATCGCGACTCGATCACACACCGCCTGGGCCTCCTCCATCGAGTGCGTGGTCAGGAGGATGCTCCCGCCATGCTGTCGGAGATGTTCGATGCGGGTCCAGAGCTGCCGTCGTGACTGGGGATCGAGACCCGCCGTCGGCTCGTCGAGCAGCAGCAGCACGGGTTCGTGGACGACCGCGATATAGAGGGCGAGGCGCTGCTGCTGGCCGCCTGAGAGCTGCTTGAACGGCTTGTTCGCCTCGGCCTCCAGCCCGATGGCATGGAGCCCCTCGGTGAGCTCGCGGTCAGACAGCTTCATGCCGTAGAGCCCCGCGTACAGCCGCACGATCTGCTTGATCGTGAGCTCCGATTGAAAGCTCGTCGCCTGCAGCTGCACCCCCATCTTGGCCTTGGCCTCACCGGGATGGCGCCGGATGTCGACGCCGTCCAGAAGCACGTTCCCGGATCTGGGCTTGAGCAGGCCTTCGATCGCGCTCAGCGTGCTCGTCTTGCCGGCCCCGTTGGGTCCGAGCAGCCCGAAGATCTCCCCGCGCCTCATCTGGAAGCCGACACCGTCGACGGCCTTCCTGGCGCCGTAGGCGACCGACAGGTCGCGGACGTCCAGGATGTTGCTCGGGTGAGGATCGAGGGCGCGCGCCGCCTCGAATCCGGTCCCCGGCGCATCCTCTCCCACCGTCACGGCGGACCCGGAGCCCGGCTCGGCCGTCGCTGGCGCTGGCGCTGGCGCTTCGGGCCGGAGCAGCAGCGATCCGTCGTCGAGCTCTTCTGCGATTACGTAGGTGGTGTCCTGCTCACCGCGGATCACCCGCACGGTGCGCGGCCCCACGCTCGCGCCGGCGTCCTTGTCGGCGTCAGAGTGCGATCTCAGAGTTCCGCCGCTCATGGACTGAGAGCACGCTACTCCCGTCCCGCGCGACTCGCAAACCGTGACCGGCCCTACATGATGATCCGGGCCCCGGGCTATCGGACGCTGACCACGCACGTGTTCGACGGGGCCACCGAGTACCTGGAATCAGACGCCGTGTTCGCGGTCAAGCCGTCGCTGCAGCGCGAATTCGTGGCCCGGACCGCCGACGATCCCGATACCCCGGACGGGATCGACGGCGACTGGGTCTCGGTGGAGAACGACCTGGTAATGGCGCCGACCAGCGTCTCCAGCCCGATTTTTGTACCCCTGCCACCGTCAGGGGTTGAGCACGACCTTGAACGCGCCGTCCTGCTTCTTCTGGAAGATGTCGTATCCGTGGGGCGCCTCGTCCACGGTGACTCGGCCGGTCCCCGGCGCCCCGATCTCCAACCACTTCTCCACCGAGACGTGGAGCCACGGGTCGCCTAGACGCGCGCGCTACAACCCCGGAGAGAACAAGGGCGAGAGCTGACTGTGGCTTACGGAGACAGCCCCGGCGGGCTGCCGGCGCCCGACTGCTGCAGCCGGCTCATCAGCGCATCGAGCTCGTCCAGCCAGCCCCTCTCGTGATCCTCACCGGCTTGCCCCCAGAAGTCGCGCAGCCGGCTTTCGGCCCGCACGCGCAAGACGGCATCGATGGCCTGGTCTATCTCTGAGTCATGCGGCTTGTGAGGATGAGTCAGGGTCCAGCGTCGCACGTTGTCGGGGAGGCGTTCGGGCGGCCGGCCGGCACAGCAGGCGGACAGCTCTGCGGCCGCGATCGCCTCGCATGACGGATCGAGCTCCAGGTAATCGGCCTCGCCCAGCGCATGGTCGAGCGCCGATGCGATGGTGGCGCCCGGGTCGACCGCCTCCTCGACGGCATAGAACCAATCGGTGGCCGCGTCGTTCTCAAAGCTCGTTGCCGCCCAGGTAGCCACCATCTCGGACCATAGAGCTATAACTAGGCGATGCCCAAACCGCCACTCCCGCCCGAGCTCGACGAGTTCCTCTCACAGCCCAATCCCTCCGTGATCGCGACCCTCCAGGAGGACGGCAGCCCTCACACGGCGGCCACCTGGTACGTGTGGGAGAACGGCCGCGTCCTCGTGAACATGGACGAGGGGCGCAAGCGATTGGAGCATCTCCGCGAGGAGCCACGGGTCTCGATCACGGTGCTCGGCAACGATGACTGGTATCACCACGTGACACTGCTCGGCCGAGTGGTTTCGCTGGAGCCCGATCCGAACCTCGAGGCCATCGATCGCCTCTCGCAGCACTACACGGGCCGGCCCTACCCGCAGCGCGATCGCGGCCGCATCAGCGGGTGGATCGAGGTTGACGCGTGGCACGCCTGGGCGGTCGGCGAGCCCTGGACCGGGCGTAGCTGACCCAACGGCTGAGCCCGCTCACGGGCCCGACCTCGCAGGGCCTGGCATCGCGGTGGCGAAGCTGAACGGCGATGCCCGACGCCTGGGTGTATCTGCTGCGCTGCCGCGACGGCTCGCTCTACACGGGCTGGACGGTCGACCTCGAGCGCAGGCTGGCCCGCCACCGCGCCGGCACGGCCAGCCGCTACACGGCAAGCCGGCTGCCCGTCGAGCTCGAGCTTGCGCTGCCGATGCCCGACCGCACCGCCGCTCGTCGCGAGGAGGCACGCATCAAGCGCCTGCCGCGCGCCGCCAAGCTCGCGCTGCTGCAGTAAGCCCGATGCCCGCGCTCAGTGAGGCGCCAACTCGCCCTCGTTTCACGATGATCCAAGACTGGCGGAGATCTCGTCGATCGCCGCCTGCTCGGCCTCGCTGACGGTCGCCCCGCCCTCCCGGTGTGCATTGGCCACCTTGCCGGCGAGGCTGAGCACGAAGCGCCGGTAGTCGTCGACCTCGTTGGCGGTCGCCTTGCGCTCCAGGAGGCCGACCGCGTCGCCCAGGAGCGCCAGACCATGCTGCTTGAGCTCCTCGAGCGAGTGGTAGCGCGTGTGGTCGACCTCCGGCTTGGCGGCCACAACCTCATCGAGCAGCTCGCTCTCTCCGTGCTGCTGGCGGGCTTCGACGTAGGCCTTGGCGATCGCCAGCGTCTCGCGAATCGTGCCGCCGCGCTGTGCGGTGACCACGATCATGCCGGCGGTCGGCGGCCCCTCGAGCACGAGGTCCCACTCCTCCTGGGTGAAGTCAGCCTTTCCCGTCATCGCTTCGCTCCTAACCGTCGACGATCTTGAACCTCCGCCGGCCGCCGGGCCGCCGGCTGTGATCACTATCCCCGAAACGGCGGCTCTTCGCCGACCGGAGCGTGGGCCCTTAGGACCTCTCGATATTTGTGGCCAATATGGCCACAAATATCGGGAGGCCCATCCGCTAGTCGGTGGTGCGCCGCCGATACGGCCGGGTGGCTGACAGCATGTGCTGACACATGGCGCGGATTCGAGCTCGACGGGCGCTGGAGGAGTTCGTCGGCCTTTACTGGGAGTCCGGGCTCGGCGACGAGGTTCCCGCGCTCGCGTGGTTTCTGCTGTCCTCGCTGGCGCCGCTCGCCCTCGGCCTGACCGCGCTGGCGGCCATCGTGCTCGGTGACTACGCCCAGGCGCAGGCGCTCTCGGCTCGGATATCCGAGGTTCTCCCGAAGGATGTTCATGATCAGGTCGCTGCGCTCATCCTGCGAACCCGGCGTGACTCACCGCTGCTGATCGCCGGGGCGATCGCGGGCATGGTGTGGACGAGCTCGGGCGCGGTTGGAGTGATCGCGCGGTACCTGTCGCGCCTCGTGAGCCGTACCGGCCCCGGGCCGGTGCTCGGCAAGCTGCGCAACCTCGGCGTCGCCGCCGCGCTGACGGCACTGATCGTGTTGATGGTGGTGGCCGCCTCAGCCGGTACGGGCGTCGTCCGACGGCTGCACGTCGACTCGGTGCTGCTCCGGGTCACCGTTCCACTGGCCACAGCCGCGGTAGCAATGCTCATCTGCAGCGGCGTCTACCGGGCAGTGGCGGGGCGGTCGATCAGGTGGCGGGCGGCTCTCGGCGGCGGCGCGGTGGCCGGCCTGATTCTCGAGGCAACCCCGACCCTCGCCGGCTATTACCTGCGCTACGTAGCCGGAGAGACGCCGGTGGAGCTGTTTCTGATGCTCGCGGGCGTGCTGATCACCTGCTATCTGGCCTCGCTCGGCCTGCTTCTGGGCGCCGGCGTAACCGCTCGGATCCAACTCGGACGGCGGCTCGGGGATCCAAACGCCCCCTCGTAAGCGCCCCGATTATTGGCAGGTTTTCGGTGCAACTTCGGCTACCGGGGCCGGGGCGGCGGCTTTGATCGGGCGCCGATTTCGTGTGAGAATCGCGGCGCGGAACCACGAATCGACCGGAACGGGGCTCGGGGCTCCGACCAGAACGGAGCAGCATCACCATGAGCGATTCAGTCGCGATCGCGTACCCGGACCAGGAGACCGCGGAACGAGCCCGCGCCCGGCTGGCGGACGCAATCAAGTCAAGGATCATCGAGCTCGACGACGCCGTCATCGTGACGCGTGACCCAGACGGGAAGGTCAAGCTGCACCAGACAGTGAGTCCCGCCGGGGCGGGCGCCGCCGGCGGCGCGCTGTGGGGCGGCCTGATCGGCTTGCTCTTCCTGGCGCCCTTGCTGGGAATGGCGGTCGGCGCGGCGGCGGGCGCGGCGACCGGTGCGCTCGCTGACTACGGCGTCGACGACAACTTCATGAAGGACCTCGGTGCAAAGCTTGAACCCGGGAGCGCCGCGCTGATCGTGCTGGTGCGCAAGATGACGCCCGACAAGATCCTCGAGAACATCCAGGAAAAGGGCCAAGTGATCCAGAGCTCGTTGAGCAACGAGGCCGAGCAGCGCCTGAATGAGGCGTTGGCTGCGGCGGGCAGCAAGGCCTGAGCACGTGTCCTCCGGGTAGGAGACCCGTCCGGAGGTCAGCTCGGGCGGCGGCCCAGGCGCGGCATGGCCAGGTCAGTGGAGCACGAGCTTCAACGCGATGATCGCAAACCCCATGACGGCGCCGGCCCCGGCTTGAAGCCAGAGACCACGCGGCGGCAGCTGCGCCCGCCACCCGGCCGCAAACTCCAGCACCACGATGCTGATTGCGGCCGTCCACATCGCCGCGGTCACGCCGCTGGTCACCGAGGCGCCCGCGATCCAAGCGACCAGCAGCGCGAGGACCGGGACGAAGGCACCCTCGATGATGGGCAACTCGTGCACGCAACTGCGCCAGAAGAGCGTCCGGTTGAGTGGCTCGGCCGTCTTCAGGCGAGCCCCCAGCGTGTGCGTGTAGAAGCTCATCAGCCAGTAGAGCGCGAGGACGATCGCCGCAGCCCCGATCGTCTCGGGGTAACCGTCACGACGAGCGTCCTCCGCGGCGAGCAGCAGGCCGATCATGACGGTCCCGTAGACCGCCCCTCCCGCGTTCTCGGCCGCCAGGCTCAGCAGCAACGAGCCGGCTCGTCGCGGTCGCTCGAGCCGCGCGCGGGACGGTGAGGGCACCGGCGCCTCATCGCCGTCCGAGGCTCTCATCAAAGCGCTATCGCTGGTCTTCGGGTCCAGCTCCACGGCGCCCCCAAGCATGACGCACGTCCCCGAGGTTGCCGATCAGGAGCGCGAGCGCGGCGGCACCGAAGATCACCGACAGCGCAATCCGCCAGTGCTGGCTGAACAGGACCACGAAGACTCCGCACCCCACGATCGCCGCGGCGAGCAGCACGGTGCTGGCCACGAAGGACCAGAGCCTCCTGCGCGCGAACGCCTCGACGCCGACGAAGAGCCCCCCGATGACCACGATCGTGGTGATCCAGGCAAGCGGCTGCGCCAGTAGGACAACGATCACGCAGGCCAGCAGCAACGGCGTGCTGACGACGCCCCACACTCGAAGGAATCGGGTCCGTCGCTCCTGCTCCGCGGAGCGCGGCCCGTGCAGCGTTTTGATGTGCGCTTGGGGTGCCTCGGGTGCGAGCGGACGCCTGAGCGTCGCCAGGTGAGTCCGGCTCTCCTCGGCCAGTCGCGTGCGGCCGGCGATCATCTGGTTGAGCTCGGCTTCGCGCGTGGTGAGCTCGCGGAGCCGACCTTCGGCCAGCCCGCGGGCGTGGTCATCGGTCTGGAGCGAGCGGACCTGGGAGCGCAGGCCGCGCAGCGTGGAGCGCTCGCCTGCGATCGCCTCGTCAAGCCCAGCCAGCTCGAGCTCCAGCGCCGCGATGCGCTCGGCCAGCAGCGTCTTGAAGTCATCGTCTCGTGGCGGCACCGTGATCAGGCCGGCCCATCCGAGTGGATTCGCCCACGCCGGGCGGACGGACCCGTCGCGCTCGTATCGAGGGCCCGAGGGAGCCCGCTCGCCTCCGAACGGGTCCTTGGTATCCAGCCCCCAGAGGCCTTGGTAGTCGCGCACCCACGGCGTCTGCTCGTCGATCACCGCCGCCGTCCAGTGCGCCTCTTCCCCGGGCCCGATGGCCTTGCCGTCGCCGCGGGCGTAATCGACGAACGGGATCCCGAACCCCGTCGCGGGCCTCGTCTCATCCCGCCACGGTGCCAGCAGACGTTGCAGGCGACGGGCGAGCGCGATCGGCTTGCGCAACTCCGGAGGATCGACCGAGATGACGTAGTCGCCCGGGGCAAACGCGCCGGAGTGCGATCCGGCTCCCGGAAACACGATCGGATGGTCGTCCTGCCGACGGAGCTCCGGGTCGTCCCAGCGGCGACGCAGGTCAGCGCCGTGGTGGTCATGCGACGAGCAGGCCACCCACCCCGGACGCGACGGGGCGTCTTCCTGCTCGGCGAGGTAGACGGTCACGAGCTCCCAATCGGCCTCATGATCATTGACACCGCTGAACGTCGAGCGCCAATCGTTCATCACGTAGAAGAACCAGTACTGAAGGCACACGTAGCCGCCATCTCGAACCACTCGCCCGTAGTAGGTGAAGCGGTCGGCCTCGAGCTGCTCGCGGTACATGACCTCCGCGGCCGCCGCGAGCCCCGCCGCGACCTTGCCCCGCAACAACAACGACGCGCGAAAGCCGGCGTCGACCAGCCGCCCGAACATTCCCGTGGTCGTGAACCGCGTGGTCGCGCTCAGACGGGCCCGCGACGCCGTCCGCCAGCGTCGGTACTCCGCCCGGCGAAGCGGCTCCTGCACGAAGCGCAGCGACAGGCGCTGGTCCCGGTGCACGACAGCTTCCTCACACAGGCGTTGCAGGCTCAGCTCGCCGGCGGGAACTATGCACCGCGGCTCGGCCTCGTTGCCAACCCCCCACAGGCTGCAGTGGGCAACATAGGGACCGACCGCTGTGGGGAGAAACAGCTCGCCCTTCGTGAAGCGAAGGACGGGCTCGTAGGCACGCAGCAGGTCGAGGGCGACGTCCTGGGCGACGGGGCCCGGCGTAATCCGGTCAGAGCCCATCGACAACGAGCGTACGCGATCTCACGCCTGACGCTCCCTCAGTGTTCCCCGAGAGCGGCGAAGAACGCCGACCCGCCGGCCAGGATCCCGAGGGCATAGCCTCGGCGCTCCTTCGGCCAGACCGCGCTCGTGATCGCGACCGCAGTCGGCATCATGAGCGCCGCCGATGTTCCCTGCACGGCTCGCATGCTGATAATCCAGACAATGCTCTGCGCCGCGCTCGCCAGCGCGGTCGACACGGCGAACAGCACCGCGCCGCACAGAAACACGCGTCGGAGCCCGAACAGATCGCCCACACGCCCGCCGAGCACCAGGAACGCCGCCAGCGGCAGGATGTTGGCGGTCAGAACCCACTGACCGTCGGCGATGTTGCCGCCGAGGCCCTGAACGACATCCGGGCTCGCCAGGGGCACGGCCGTCTGGTCGACGAGGATCATGCTGCTGGCCAAGGTCATCGCCACCAGCGTCAGCCACATGCCTCGAGTCGGCGTCATGAGAGCGGGTTGCCGGAGAGGACCCGGTGCCCTCAGGAGCCGACCACCGCAATCTACCGTCGCTCCGTATCGATCGGAAGGGCGTCGACCGTCAGTGGAGCGGAGCGCGGACCATCAGGGGACCGCCGTCCTGGGGTCAGGCGGCCTCAGGGGGTACGGGTTGCACCGCATCCGCGGGTCCGACCACATCCGCGGCAGCGGGCTCGGGATCGGGCGGCGGCGGAACAGACGTCAGCGTCGGGGGGCCCTGAACCCGTAAGGCCTTGGACTCGACCAACCCGGCGAGCGGAGACGTTCGTCGAGCCAGAACCTGCCAGGGGTTCAGATCATCTCTCGCCACTACTCGTGTATCGGCAGACCTGCCAGATTCGTTGAGCGCATGGCGCGTTCCCGGCGGGTGGCCTGGTGAGCGATCGCGGCGGCCACCATCGCGATCGCCGCCAAGGCGGCGGTCGTGAGCGCGAATGCGTGTCCGGCGTGAGCTGCGCCGGTCCGGCTCTGACTCAGATACAGCGTGCCGAGGGCGGCCACTCCGAGGGCGCCGCCGATCTGCATCGCGGTGGTGCTCACGCCGCTGATGTCGAAGGCGTAGTCCACGTGCACGGCGTTGGTGACGTGCGCGACCAGGGCACTGAACTGAATCCCGAGTCCGAGGCCGCCCGCGCCCAGCAGCACGATCAACAGCGCCTCGTCGTGGAGCCCGGCGAACAGTACGGCACTGATCGCGGCGTAGGCTGCCGCGAGCAGAAGACACCCCGCCGCCGGCGCCCGTCGCAGGAGCCCGCTCGGGAGGCTTCGGACGATCTGGCCCGCCACGCCGAAGGCGGCGACCCACGGCACCAGCGTGAGCCCGGAGACCAGCGCGCTGTCACCGAGGCCCTGCTGCAGGTATTGGGCGAGCGTGAACAGCAACGCGTAGTAGGTACCGGTCGCGGCCAGCAGGGCCCCGAGTCCACACAGCACCGGGCGGTTCGCGAGCCTGTGAACATTGACCAGTGGGGCGCCGCCCCGATCGGCGAGCCGGCGCTCGGCCCAGATGAAGGCGAAGATCATGGGCAGGCTGGCCGCCAGGCACACCCACGTCCAGGCCGGCCAGCCTTCGCTGCGGCCGAGGCTCAGTGGAAGCACGACGAGCAGCACGCTGACCGACAGGATGGCTACGCCCGGGAGGTCGACCCGGCGGCGAACGCGATGGGCATCGGCGGGCAGGTAGCGGACCGCAGCGGAGATCCCCGCTGCCCCGATGGGAACGTTGATCAAGAAGATCGCCCGCCAATGCGTTCCGGCCAGGTTGGCGGAGATCAACGCCCCACCGAGGATCTGCCCGATCACCGCACCCGAGGAGAGCGCTATCGCGTATAGGCCGATCGCCCGGCGGCGTGCCGCGCCGGAGAAGTTGAGCTGGATGCCCGACAACGTCTGCGGGAACATCAATGCCGCCCCGGCGCCCTGCAGCACGCGGGCGCCGATGAGCGCGATCGGGTCGGGAGCCAGGCCACACAGCAACGAGGCCAGGCTGAAGGTCGCTACCCCGATCAGAAATAGCCGCTTGTAACCATAGGTCTGACCCAGCCTGGCGCCGGTGATCAGCAGGGCGGCAAAGGCGATCAGATAGCCACCGATCACCAATTCCAACGCTGCGCCCGAGGCGCCGAGGTTGGCGTGGATCGAGGGGGTGGCGACATTGGCGATCGTCGCATCGGCCTGGGCCATGAACGGCCCGACCAGCAGGATGCCCAAGAGCCGGCCGCTTCTGCTTGGGCGAGTCGGTTGCATCGCGGTGTCTGCGTCGGATCGGGTCATCACCTATACAACCCTCGCCGGCACCGCCGGCGTGAGGTCGGTACTCAGGCGGCCCCGCCGGCGTGAGGTCGGTACTCAGCCGGCGGCTGGCGACGGGTCGTGGGCGACGGTGCGGTGGATCACGTCGGCACCGCGGCCGACGATGATGTCGTCCACGAGCTCGGGACCGAACAGGCCATGGCCGACCACTCCTGGAATCGCGGCCAGCCAGGCTGCGACCGATCGGGGGTCGTCGAGCTCGCCCAGGTAGTCGGCGAGGATGCCGTCGTCCGGCGTACGGGGTGCCTCCCGGATCCGGACCGGGGCCAGAGCTCGCAGGGTCGCGGCGTGGCCGAAGGCCAGCAGCTCGACGGGAACCGGAGGCCGCAGCGCCGGGACCTCCTTGTTCGATGAGGCGATGACCACGAACCGATCGCTGGCCGCGGCCACGATCTTCTCGCGGGTGTGCGCGCCTCCCCCGCCCTTGATGAGCCAGCCATCGGGAGCGATCTGGTCGGCACCGTCGATCGCGATGTCCAGCCGAGGGATCTCATCGAAGGAACGGATCTCGATGCCCAGCCTGCGAGCGGCTCGCTCGGTCTCGATCGAGGTGGCCACGAAGGTGTGCTCTCGCTCGTCGGCGACCAGGCGGGGCAGGAGGTGGCTGACGGTGACGCCCGTCCCCAGGCCGACGATGGCTCCATCGCCCACCAGAGCCGCCGCCGCCGCGGCGGCGGCTTCCATCTCGGCGTCGCGCGCGTCATCCATGGACGGACGCGTCGCTATGGCTTGCAGGGCTCGTAGGTCTTGCCGTCCAGGTCGACGTCGAACAATGCTCCCGTGATCCCCGCTGCGTCATCCGCCGAGCAGAAGTTCGCAGTCGACTCCCCGTCCGACGTGTACTCGGCGTTGAGCACCGGCTTGCCGGCGGCGAGATATGCGCTGGCGTCCCCGCCGGAGCCCGAGCAGGGGTCGTTGTAGTAGTTGCACTCCTCGATGATCATGCCGTCGAACAGCCGCGCCTCGACCGGCTCGTTGGCGGGGTCGTTCTTCTGGAAGGCGGCCAGTCCGTGGGCGTGAATGTCGTACGCCAGCCAGCGCTCGAAACCCGCGCTGTCGGCTTGGGTCATGCCCCACGGGGTTACGCCCGACGTGGACTTGTTCGTGTACCCGTCCAGGTCGTCGGCTTCCACGGCATCCTGTCCCTCGAGCTTGCACCAGCCAAAGCGCCGGTCCAGTCCGGCGGCGATGTTGACCGCCGCGCCCGTGAGCGTGTTCCGCCTGCCCGAGACGTAGTTCCTGAAGCCGGTCAGGTTGAACCAGAACTCGTCCGAGTAGCCCTGCATCTGCGTGGCCGCGTCGCCCACGCTGCCGTAGTCGGAACCGGCGAAGTTGGAGTCGTCGGGAAAGCCCACCTGGTAGGCGCCGGCCTCGACGTAGCAGATGCTGTAGTGCCCGGCGGCGTGAATGGCCCGGACGACCGGCGATTCGCCGGTGGGTATGCCCGCGTTGGGGCGGTTGCTGTCCTGGAACAGGTCGGTGTCCCAGATGTTCGCCGAGCCGGGCGCCGGATACGACGCCGACGTGGCGGGCAACCCGGCCAGTCCGGGCTGTGGTGGGCTGAGCTCCCAGTACCACTGGTCAGTGGATTTTGAAGGCGGACGCTTGTAGCCGGGACTCGGCCTGCGGCGCCTGACGGTGAAGTGGTAGACGCGCAGCTTCCTGCCGTGCCTGACCACGACGGTGAATCGACCGTAGTGGCCCTTGTCCGCCCTGAACTTCAGCTTGCCGGTCTTGGGGCTGATCGTCACATGGCAGCCCTTGGAATGGCTGACGATCACATACCGGGCCGGCCTGGCATGGTGCTGAGCTGCGGCCGCGCCCGGAGCCGCGATGCACGCGACCCCCACCAGCAAGAGCAAAGTGATCCGACGCCACGATGCGCCCCGCATGGCTCTCCTAGGAATTGATTGAACCCGAAGCTAGCGGAGTGGGCCGCCCGCAGCAAGCCGAGGGCGCTCGGGACGCCTGGTTGACCGACGGGCGCGACCCGCACCCGTCAAACTCACGCCTGATTTGCCCGCCCTCGGAGCCACAGATATCGACCTTCTCGTCCTCGGTGATTGCAACCCTGACCTCGTGCTTGCCGCCGACGATCTCGAGCCCGCCTTCGGACAGGTCGAGCGCGTGGTGGATGCCGCGGACCTGACCATCGGAGGCTCGGGGGCCATCGTGGCCTGCGGCGCGGCACGGCTGGGGCTTCGGACCGCCATCGCGGGCGTCGTCGGCGATGACCTGTTCGGACGGTTCATGGTCGACGCGCTGGCTGCGCGGGGCGTGGACACGAGCGGCCTCGTGATCGACGCGACGACCAAGACCGGCGTCACGGTGATCCTCGCCCGGCCCGATGACCGCGCGCTGCTCACGTTCCCGGGCGCGGTATCGGCCTTGACCGCGGACCGACTGGACCCGGCGCTCGTGCGCCGCGCCCGTCACGTCCACGTGGCCTCGTTCTTTCTACAGACATCCCTGGCTCCGGGACTCATACGCCTCTTCCAAACCGTCCGCGAGGCGGGAGCCTCGACGTCGGTGGATCCCAACTGGGATCCCGACGAGCTCTGGGACGGTGGCCTGCATGACCTCCTCCCGTTCACCGACGTGTTTCTTCCCAACTCCGCCGAGGCGACTCGCATCGCGGATCGACCCGATGCCCGCGAGGCCGCGGTCAGGCTCGCCGCGGCCGGGCCGCTCGTCGCGGTCAAGCTCGGCGCCGAGGGGGCGTTGGGCGCAGCGCCGGGGCAAGAGCTCACCGAGGTCGGGTCGCTGTCGGGGATCGCGCCGGTCGACACGATCGGAGCGGGAGACTCCTTTGACGCCGGCGTCCTGGCCGGGCTCCTCAATGGCTACGACGTCGAACGCTCCCTGGCGCTCGGTTGCTCGTGCGGTGCCCTCTCGACGCGCGCGGTCGGCGGGACAGGCGCGCAGCCGACGCTCGATGAAGCGCTGGACGCGATCCGGTCAGCAACCGAAGCGAGGCAGCTCCGGTGATCCTGTGCGTCGCCGGCAACCCTTCGATCGACAAGCTGTTCGAGGTGCAGGAGTGCCGGGTCGGCGAGATTCACCGTCCGGAGCACTTCATCCAGCTACCGGGCGGCAAGGGAATCCACGTCGCGCAGGTGGCGACCGTGCTGGGCGCGGCGTCGGTCGTGACCGGGTTGCTCGCCGGCCACGCCGGTCGTTGGATCGCGGAGACCCTGGACGCCGAGGGCGTGGAAGGGCGGTTCACCTGGGGAGTCGGTGAGACCCGATCGAGTCTCTCGGTGGCAGATCGCGCCACCGGACGACTCACCGAGTTCTACGAGGCCGGGACCTCGCTAACCCCCCAGGAATGGCAGGCGGTCAAGTCGATCGTCCTGTCGCTGCTGCCCCGGGCGTCGTGGGTGGCGATCGCCGGCTCGCTTCCTCCGGGGGTGCCCGTCGACGGCTACGCCGAGCTGATGGAGATGTCTCGCCGCGCGGGGGTGACGGTGGCGCTGGACTCGCGCGGTGACGCACTGGCCCACGCGATCAGCGCCGAGCCCGAGGTGGTGAAGATCAACGTCCACGAGGCCGGCGAATTGCTGGGCGAGAGCATCAGCGGCCTCGATCAGACCCACGCCGCGGCCCGAAGGATCCGCGCGCAAGCCGGCGGCCAGGGTCACGCCGCGGTCATCACCCGCGGGGAGGAGGGCGTGGTCTCAGTGGATCCGTCGGGAGCGGCGTGGCGAGGATCCCTCCACGCACGGGGCCGCTATCCGGTGGGCAGCGGCGACGCCTTCCTGGGCGGGCTGCTGGTCGGCTTGGAGCGCGACCACTCGTGGCCGCGGGCGATCGCCCTGGGGCTGGGCGCCGCGGCCGCCAACGCCGAGCTTCCCGGCGCCGCGCTGATGGATCCCAAGCGCGTGCGTCAGCTGGCCGGCGAGGCCGACGTGCAGGCGCTCGAGGGCGCCGAGCTCAGCGACTAGCCGCCTCAGCCGCCACGAAATCGTTCGGCCGGCAGCAAAGCTCGGCGCAAACAGAGGTGCTCAGCGCAGAGCGCCACCGGTCGCGGCGTCGAACAGGTGCACCTCGGCGGGGTCCACGCCCAGCCGGATCACGCTTCCCTCGGCGGGGCGCTCGCGCGGGTCCAGCCGGACCACCGCCTCGGCCCGGGTGCCGTCGGTGGCCAGCAGCGCGGCGTCGGCGACCTCGGTGGTGACGGAAGCCAGCTCGGCGGCGACCGACCCATGCACGACCACCTCGTCACCCAGTGGCTCCACCACCGCGACGTAACTCCAGGGACGGCATCCCATCGCGCGCCAGCTCCAGCGCCTCGGGACGCACGCCGACGATCACCCCGCCGTCGGGGACGCCCGGGCGCTCCAGCACGAAGTCGCCGGCGGTCACCCTCCCGCCACGTGCCGCGCCTCGCAGCAGGTTCATCGGCGGGCTGCCGATGAAGCCAGCGTCGGACCCCCAAGCGCGAGGTCAACCGGCGCGTGCAGGAGGTCGCCGAGATGCTGAGCCTCGACACCCTGCTCAAGCGGCGCCCGGCGCAGCCGACGACCCGCCTCCACGCCGATGGGGGCTGGCGACCCCCAGGCGGCCGTGCAGCCGCTTGAGCTCGGCCCGCATGGCGTTGGACTCCCCGTCGGTGTAACCCTCCCACAGCGTGATGTTCACGTGGCCGCCCTTGGCGCCTGACGCCGAGCCGGCGCTGCTACTGCTGCCGCTGCTCCCCCCGCAGCCCGCCAGGATGAGTGCGCCGGCAACGACCAATAGGCATACGCGCTTCATTCTTCCTCCCGTCAGTTATCGCAGCACGACGGACCTCGTCAGGTGCTGGGGCCGGTCGGGGTCAAGTCCGCGGGCCTCGGCTAGGGCCACCGCCGCTCGCTGCAGCGTGACCAGTTCCGCCATGGGATCGATTTCGCTCTCCATCACTGAGGCACCCGTCGCCCGAATATCGGCGACGAGATCCGGCTCGGTAGGACCCAGAAACCACACCAGCGTGCCCGGTCCGGCGACGCTTATGGGTCCGTGGCGGTACTCCATCGCGGGATAGGACTCCGCCCACGCCCCACCCGCCTCGCGAAACTTCAGGGCGGCCTCCGCCGCCAACCCGATCGTCCACCCGTGGCCCAGGAAGACGAAGTGCTCGAACTCGGACGGCGCCACCGGCAGCGGATCGGCCACCGACGCCTGCGCATCGGCGATCACCGGCTCTAGATCCACCCCCATGTGGGCCCGCAGCAGGGCGAGCACGGTGGTCGCAAATCGCGTCTGCACGATCGAGACCTCGTCGGCGAACTCGAGCAATACGGCATCGCTGGCGGTGGCGACCACGGGCGTGTCGAGGACCGCCGAGATCGCGAGCGATCGTCGATCGGACGGCAGACCGCTCAGAGCCCGCACCACCTCGGTCGTGGTGCCAGAGCGCGAGACCGCGATCACCAGCTCGTAGCTGCGTGCGCCCGGCATCTCGGAGGCGACGAACGCGTCGCTCTCCCCCAGCCCCAGCGACTCGCGCGCCACGGCAATCGCCTGGGCCACGTAGTAGGAGGTCCCGCAGCCGATGATCGCGATTCGCTGACCGGGGGCCGGGAGCTTGTGGGCGACTTCGTGCAGCCACCCGGCCGCTTCCCGCCACAGCGCTGGTTGGCTCTCGATCTCGCTCAGCGTGACGCTCATTTTTGCGCAATATATGGCTAAGTCGCTCAGCGTGCAACAAGAAGCGTGCCCGAGTTCCCCCTCGGCCGTGATCACTTCGACATACTCTGAGCGTCATGCAGCAGTCCGAGCGCCTCGGCGCCATCCTCGAGCGGTTGTCGTCAGAGGGAAGCGTCAGCGTCGTCGACATCGCCACCGCCCTCGAGGTCTCCACGGCCACGATCCGCCGGGACCTGCGCCTCCTGGAGGAACAGCGCCTGCTCGGCCGCACCCACGGGGGCGCCGTACCTCAGGGCGTGCTCTACGAGCTGCCGCTGCGTTACAAGAGCACCCGGCAGCCCGAGCAGAAGCTCCGGATCGCACGTGAGGCGGCCACGCGCGTGCTCGAGGGATGGGCGATCGGTCTGACCGGAGGAACCACGACCACCGAGGTGGCGCGCGCGCTCGTCGACCGTCCCCGGCTGACCGTGGTCACCAACGCCCTCAACATCGCCTCAGAGCTCGCCGTGCGCCCCAACCTCAAGCTCGTGGTCACCGGCGGCGTGGCCCGCCCGGAGTCCTACGAGCTCGTCGGCCCGATCGCCGAGGCGAGCCTGCAGGGGCTCAATCTCGACGTTGTGTTCCTCGCCGTCGACGGCATCTCGCCCGACGCCGGGCTGACCACTCATCACGAGATCGAGGCCGGCACGAACCGGGCCCTGATGGAGCGAGCTCGTCGGGTGATCGTCGTCGCCGACAGCTCCAAGATCGGCCGGGTCACGTTCGCGCGCATCTGCGACCTCGCCGGAGTGGATGAGCTGATCACCGATGACGGCGCCGATCGCGAGGCCATCGCCGCCGTCGAGGCGGGCGGCGTGCCGGTCACGATCGTCTAGCCAGCGGCCGTCCGCCGGCCCCTGACCCCCTCGGGCATCAGGTCGCCATGAGCTTCGATGAGCTCGTCGACCATCTCACGGATGGCTTTGATGGTGAGCGTCGCCCCGGCGTTCGGGTCGAGCATGACCGCCTGGTAGACGTGATCGCGTCGCTGCTCGAGCGCCGCCCTCACGGTCAGCTCGGCCACGTTCACGAACGTGCGGTTGAGCGCGACGCACTGGGGCGGTACGGGACCGACCGGCAGCGGATGCACCCCGTCGCCGTCCACCCGGCAGGGCACCTCGACGCAGCAGCCGGCCGGCAGCCCGTCGATCAGCCCCTCGTTGCGCACGTTGCCGTACTCCAGCCGGGGCTCGCCGGTGACCATGGAGTGGATGTACCGGGGTGCCAGCTCGCCCTCGCCCTCGATCGGCAGCGTCTCGCCCGCCGCCAGCTGCCGGCGGGTCTCCGCGTACTCCTCGAGGTTCTCATAGGAGCGGCGCAGGTACTCGTCGACTGGGATCCGGTAGCGCTCGAGTTGGTCGTCATGGGACATGAACCACGGCACGTATTCGGCGCTGTGCTCGCTGGATTCGGTGGGGAAATAGCCGAACTGGCGATAGATCTCCATCCGTACGCGTCTGCCCAGTCCCTCCGGGTCGCCCTCAAGGGCGGCGTCGAGCAACGGGTACAGGCTGTCGCCGTTGCGCTCGAAGCGCAGCACGAAGGCCTGATGATTCAGGCCGGCGGTCTGAAACTCGATCTCGTCGATGGGGACGCCGACGAGGTCGGCCAGCTGCTCGTGCGTGTTCTGGACCGAATGACAGAGCCCGACCGCGCGGCGCAGGCGACTTCCCTCCCACGCCGCCCAGGGGAGCATCGCCATCGGGTTGGCGTAGTTGAGCAAGATCGCATCCGGGCACAACTCGGCCATCTCGTCCCCGATCGCGATCATCACGGGGATCGTGCGCAGCCCCCGGAAGATGCCACCCACGCCGATCGTGTCGCCGATCGTCTGGCGCAGCCCGTACTTCTTGGGAATCTCGAAATCCCGCAGAGTCGCGTCCATCCCGCCGACCTGGATCTCGTTGACGACGAAATCGGCGCCCTCGAGAGCCGTCCGCCGATCGAGATGCGCGCGCACATCGAGGTTCGCGCCCGTGACCTCATTGATCTGATTGGCGATCTGCTCGGAGGTGGCCAGACGCTCCTCGTCGATGTCGTGCAGGGTGATCGTGGAATCCGTCAGCTCCGGGAAGGCGACCAGGTCAGCCAGCAGGATCCGGGTGAACTCGACGCTGCCGGCGCCGATGAGCACGATATTCGCCATGATCGATATTGTTCTACTTACGCCTGATTCGTGCAAGAACGTGCGAGGGCGGCGCGTCGCGACCGCCGGCGCCTCGGCCGAGCGCGTCCCCTAGTCCTCGCCGTGCGCCACCTGCACGGCGCGCATCAGCGCCTCCACGCGCGCGGCCTCTTGCGACGAGGGGTCGACGAGGCCGTTGCCATCGCTGGAGTGCGGGACTGCGGCGCGGATTCCGGCGGCCAGCGGCGGGGAGTCCCAGGCCGGCTCGCCGGTCTCCTCCCAGTGTGCGATGTCGGGCACCTGGAGCCTGGCGCGACCGAGGATGAAGACATACAGGGAGACAAGGGCTCCGGTGACGACGATCGCGAAGCACACCCAGACCGCGATCTGCGTACCCGCTGCCGCGGACCCGCCGGTGGTCATCGCCAGGTGCAGGATGATCGGCCCGGCCGCGAACGCGGCCGCCCCGCGGAGCAGCTCGAGCATCGCGAACACCCGCTGCAATTGGCCTGAACGCAGCGAGAAGCCGACCGTGAACAGCGCCGGGGCCACCGCCGACCCGAGCCCCAGCCCGACCAATCCGGAGCCCACGAGCACCAACGCGTCGGGTCCCCCCGCCACTCCGGTGAGCACCGCTGCGCCGCCGGCCAGCCACAGGAGCCCGGACCAGGCGAGCGCGGGAACGAAGCGGGTCTTGACGAGCGCGCCGAACAGAAACGCGGTGAAGACCGCGCCACCCACCTCCGGGAGGAACAGCACCCCCATGTGCGCCGGGGACTCGTGGGTCGCCAGCGCGGTCTGCGCCAGCTCGATCACCGCGATCGAGCCCGCCCCCGCCGAGATCGCGATCGTCACCCCGGCCACCGGGAAGGTGTGCAGGAGCTGGCGCATCGGCATCAGGGGGTTGGGGGCGGTCAGCGAATGCAGGATCAGGAGCACCAGCAGTCCCACCCCGGTCAGCAGCGGCGCTAACACGATGAGGTCGAGCATGCGGTGCGTCTGGAGCTCGGAGGCACCGAAGAAGGCGGCTGCGCATCCGGTTCCGGCGAGGACGATCGCCGCCCAGTCGCGCGGCGCTTCGGGATCCTGCGCCGGGGAGTCCTCGAAGGTGAGCAGCGACAGGAGGAAGGTGAGCGCTCCGACGCCGCACACGATCCAGAAGAGCGGCCGCCAGGCGCCCGCGCTGGCCTGGAGTCCTCCGATCGCCGGCCCGGCCGCCACCGCTCCGAAGATCCCGAGGTTCATGACCGCGGCGGTGGTGGGCAGCCGTTTGGTCGGCCATCCGAGGACCAGCGGCGGGGCGGCGGCGATCAGCATCATGCTGGTGAACAGGCCCTGGATGACGTGGCCGGCGATGAACAGCCCCGGGGTGAACGCCGTGGCGCTCAGGACCGATCCCACCGTGAAGATCCCGGCATAGATCACGAGCAGCCGTCGCTGCGGGTAGTGAACCGCCAGCTGGACGGCGAGCACCGTGCCCAGGGCGTAGGCGGCGTTGGCGAGCCCGAGGGTCAGCGACAGCGCCTGGGTGCTCAGGTGAACGCCCTTGTTGAGGATCGGCAGCAGGGGATCCAGCGCGGAGCTGAGCGCCAGGAACGGGACCAGCGCGCAGACGACCAGGAGCACCGCGGACCAGTAGCTGTTGGCCAGAGGCCCCCGGAACTTCACGGCTTGGCTCCGGCGTCACGCTGTATCGCCGACAGGCGCGCGAGCTCATCGGGTCCGATCCGGGACTCGCCGACCTGCAGGCCCCTGCCCAGACGGGCTTCGCGGACGACCAGCCCGAGCGCGCCCAGTGCCGCCAGGCCGCCGCCGGCGGCGAACTCCAGCCACCGTCCGCTGTAGGTCAGGACGCGCGCGGCGACGATCGCCCAGGCGCCCAGCAGGCAGATGGCGACGTCGGCGATCCGCTGGTAGACGCCCTGGTTGCGCATCGCGAAGCTGTACAGCGCGACCAGGATCGAGGTGCCCCCGACACCCACGCAGACCCAGGCAGCGGTGCCCGCGGAGAACGCGAACGTGGTCACGATGAGGCCGGCGCCGAGCAGCAGGACAACGAAGTTGGCGGTAAATCGAGCTGACATCTAGGTGTAACTAACCTAGCGTCGCCCCGCCTACACCCGGGGTGCGTGTGCGCTTGGTCTCACATGTCGCCGCCGGTCAGCCCCGCGCGGACCGCGTCTGCGACCTCGTCAATCGCCCCGTTGGCCCGGTCGATCACCCCTGGCATGCGTATGAAGCCGTGGATCAGGCCTTCGTAGCGCCGCAGGACGACCGGAACGCCGGCCTGGTCCAGGCGGCGCGCATACGCCTCCCCGTCGTCGCGCAGCGGGTCGTGCTCGGCACAGAGAACCAGCGCCGGCGGGAGTCCGGTGAGCCCGGGGGCGCGAAGCGGCGAGCAGTCGGGCTCCTGCGCTCGGGCCTCGTCCTGCACATACTGCTCCCAGAACCACCGCATCTGGGCGGCCGTCAGGGCTGGTCCCTCCGTGTTGGCGCGGTAGGACTCGGTATCGAATCCGTGATTGGTGACCGGATATATGAGCACCTGAAGCGCCAGCGACCGGCCCGCGTCACGGGCCCGGAGAGCGACCGAGGCGGCGAGTTGGCCGCCCGCGCTGTCGCCGGCCACGGCCAGCCGCGGGAACCGGTCCGCCGCCCATTCGGTCACCGCCCACGCGTCCTCCACCGCCGCGGGGTACGGGTTCTCGGGCGCGAGCCGGTAGTCGACTGCGATCACGGCACAGCCCGATCGTGCTGCCAGCGTCCGGCACAGTGGATCGTGGGAGGCGAGACTGCCGACGACCCATCCGCCGCCGTGGCAGTAGACGAGCCCCGGCAGCTCGCCCGAATCCGGCCGGTAGACACGGACGGGCACCCCGCCTGCGTCCACATCCTCGACGGAGGCGACGGGATCCACCGGCCCGAACAGACGCGCTGCCGACTCCTCATAGGCCCGCCGTCCGTCGTTGAGCGCCATGTCCCATGGAGAGGGCACCTCCAGCGCTCGCAGCTGGTCCAGGTAGGCGACAACCTGTGTATCGACCGACACGCCCCGATCCTAATCGCTGAAGCCGGTTCCTCCGCGGGTCAGGGACCGTCGTTGCCGGCCTCGGGGGCGGGAAATGTGACCGGTGAGGCTGCACCGTAGACCGCGCCGTCGATCAGGCGCCGTTCACCGACGGGGCCGGGAAGGACGATGCGCGCGCAGGTCTCCGGGTTCGGGGACCGGATCTGAAATCCCTGAAGCGGGGTCACGAACATCGTGAGCACAAGCTCGTAGGCGCCGGCGTGGAGATCGGGGGCGAGCAGGCGGTCGTCGGCCCGCTTGCCGCCGGCCCACGTCTGCTCAGTGACCAGGACGCGCAGGACGGTCTCCTCGGGATCGGGCTCGAGCGTCGGATCGAGGCGCCATCCGGACGCCCGGATCCCGTCGCGGGCGGCTCGCAACGGCCCCGCCCTGGTCACCCCGACGCATGTCCACCTGCCCCCCCGGCCGTCCCGGCGCACGGCGACGGTGACCATCTGGGGTGGGCGGCCACCTCCGAACAGGGCCTCCTCGTCGGTGCGCGCCAGCAATCGCCAGCCGTCGAGGCTCGGCGCCGCGGGCCGCGACTTGCGAGCTCCACCCTTCGGCGCCTTCTGCCGGCCCAGCTGCGCGATCAGGGCCCCGACGGCGCCGTCGCTTGGATCAAGCTGGGCGGCCGGGCCAGTGAGCGCGGCAGGCGGGAACGGCAACCCGCCGCCGTCGCCGATCAGCTCGGGATCACGCGCCCTGAGACGCGGCCCGAGCAGGGCCGAGCGCTCCCAGTCACGCTCGCTCGGGAAGCCCCGCCCGCGTCCGAACAGGCGCCCGAACCGACCCGGAGAAGGCTCTGACACCATCGCGAGACTACCGTTGCGCCGGGCCTGCCGGCAGGCGCAGCCCATCACCGACTCTGATCCCCGGAGGGAGAGCCCATGCCGAACGGCGCCCAGGCCCTGATCCGCACGCTGGTCGATTCAGGCGTGAGGACGTGCTTCACGAACCCGGGCACGTCGGAGATGCACTTCGTCGCCGCCCTTGATTCGGTGGCCGAGATGCGGGCCGTGTTGGGGCTCTTCGAGGGCGTCGCCACCGGTGCCGCCGACGGATACGCGCGGATGTCAGACGCGCCCGGAGCCACCCTGCTGCACCTCGGGCCCGGGCTGGGCAACGGGCTCGCGAACCTTCACAACGCCCGCCGGGCCAGGGTCCCGATCGTCAACATCGTGGGCGACCACGCGACGTACCACCGGCGCTATGACGCTCCGCTTCAGTCAGACATCGAGACGGTCGCGCGCAATGTCTCCGGCTGGGTTCGAACCTCGAGCAGCACCGGTGAGCTGGCTCGCGACGCGGTGGACGCAGTGGTCGCAGCCACGGGTCCTCCCGGGCAGGTGGCCACGCTCATCCTGCCCGCCGACGTGTCGTGGAGCGACGGGGCCAAACCGGCCCCGCCCTCACCGCCCGCTGCCCCCAAGCCGGCTTCCGGGGAGGTCGTCGAGGCGATCGCCAGGGTGCTCGGGGGCCGCGGAAGGACGGCGATGCTGCTCGGCGGCCGGGCGTTGCGTGAGAGCGGATTGGTCGCGGCCGGCCGGGTCTCGGCCGTCACGGGCACAAAACTGTTCGCCGAGGTGTTCCCGACACGCCTGCAGCGGGGAGCGGGGCTTCCGGTGACCGAGCGGCTCGAGTACTTCCCCGAGCGCGCGATGGCGCAGCTGGACGGGCTCGAGCACCTGATCCTGGTCGATGCCAAGGCCCCGGCGTCGTTCTTCGCCTACCCCGGCCAGAAGAGCGCGTTGACGCCCGACGGCTGCGCTGTGCACCAGCTCGTCGCGCCCGATGCCGACGCGCTCGGAAGCCTCGAGGCCCTGGTGGAGGCACTCGGCGCCGGCAACGCCAAACCCTCTCTGCAACCAGCATCCAGGCCGCCCCGCCCGACGGGACCGCTCACTGCCCAGAAGGCCTGCGAGGCGATCGGGGGGATCCTGCCCGAGGGCGCCATCGTCTCTGACGAAGCGGTGACATCAGGAATAACCCTCCCTGCCAATACTGCTGGAGCTCCCAGGCATGATTGGCTGACCCTCACCGGCGGCGCCATCGGACAGGGGCTTCCCGTCGCCGTCGGTGCGGCGGTCGCCTGCCCGGACCGCCCGGTGTTCGCGCTCCAGGCCGACGGCTCGAGCCTCTACACCATCCAGTCGCTGTGGACGATGGCGCGCGAGCAGCTGAACGTCACCGTCGTCATCTTCAACAACCGCTCCTACGCGATCTTGAACGTCGAGCTCGCCCGCGTGGGCGCCAAATCGGCGGGCCCCAAAGCCCACGCCCAGCTCGACCTCAGCCGCCCGGACCTCGATTTCGTAAAGCTCGCCGGCGGCTTTGGCGTATCCGGTCGCCGCGTCGATACCGCCGAAGAGCTCGTCGACGCCCTCCAGGGGGCCGGCGCCGAGCCCGGACCGCACCTGATCGAGGTCGTCACCTCCTGATCGGGCCCGCTCAGCGCAGGACGAAGCCCTCGGCGAGCGGATCGGCGGGGTCGAGCGTGAAGCGGTGCTCCCCCGTCGGAAACGCCGTCCCCTGCACTTCGACCACGACGCCGTCCTGCACCCGGTGCGCGACCCGCGCGTGGAAGGTCGTGCCGAGCACCGAGTCGTGGCGCAGAACGTCGTCACCGTCCAGCTCGCCTGAGTCAGCGAGCAGCGCCACTCGGGCGCACGTCCCGGAGCCGCACGGTGACCGGTCGACCTCGCCGTCGGCGAAAACCGCGACGTTGCGCTGGTGGTGGGGCGCGACCTGCTCCCAGAGGATCGTCCCGTAGATGCCCGACAGCCGCTCGTCGGCCGGCCAGCGGGCCACTGCCGTCCCGTCGAGCGCTGCCTTGACCCGACGGCCGGCGGCGATCAGCTCCGGGAGGGCGTCCGGCGTGACCGACAACCCGAACGCGGCGGCGGGCACGGACGCGTACAGCGCGCCGCCGAAGGCGATGTCCACCTCGACCCCGCCCGCGTCGACGCCGCGGGCGACAACCGACGAGGCGATGTTGCGGAAGGTGACGCTCTCCACTGTGCCGTCGCGACAACGGACGCGCGCGATGACCCGCCCCGACGGGACATCGACGACGACGTCGGTCTCGCCATCCGGATCGGAAGCGACGCGACCGGAGCGCACCGCCCAGGCCCCCAGAGCGATCGTGCCGTGACCGCAGGCCGTCGAGAAGCCGTCCTTGTGCCAGAAGAGCACGCCCAGGTCTGCGCCTTCGTCATCGGGCGGGACGAGGAAAGCGCCGTACATGTCGGCGTGCCCGCGCGGCTCGTGGCAGAGCAGCCGGCGCACCCGGTCGACCTCGGGGTCGGCCAGCGCCGTGACGCGGCGCTCGGCCACGGTGGCGCCCGCGATCTCCGGCGTCCCGTCGAGGACGATCCGGAACGGCTCACCCGCCGTGTGCCAGTCGGTGGTGACGACCTCCATCAGACCGCCATGATGCCCGACCGGATGACTCGGTCGAGCCCGGGCCGCGCCGTTTCCTAGGGGTGCGCCAGCTCCCACATCGCGTGGCGCTCGGAGAACGTCAGCATCCGCCAGCGGTCGCGGTCCTCGTCCCACATGAAGACGTTGACGTCGACGACGCTGCGGGCGTCCTTGAGCGCGTCGATGGCCTCGCGCGCGCTCGCCTCATCGGCAAGCTCCTGCCTGGTCATCACGTCCACCACCCGGAACCTCCGGGGGGCCCTGGGCGGGGGCGGCTCCTGCGGCCGTGGTTGGGGCTTGCGCGGCACGACCAGCGGCTCTGCGGCCGGCGGGCGCCGAGTCACGCGGTCGAGCGGCACCATGTTGGCGCCGGTGCCCTTCGTCTCTGTATCGAGGACCCAAACTTTGCCCATACCTTCAGGCTAGAACGGGGCCCGCGCCGCGACGGCGCCGTCAGCGCGGGAGGCGGATGCCGCTAATCAGCGGCCGGCTCTGTCAAGCGCCGGCCGTCGATCTTGGTCGCGATGAGCGCGATGTAGTAGATGCTCTCCCCATTGCTGGCCAGGCGGTGGCGGTAGCGCTCTCGAGCGTGGACGTCGAGCATCTCCTCCTCACCCAGCTTCCGAATCAGCTGGTCGAACCCGGACGGATCCGCGGTGGTGAGGAAATCCTCCTTGATGGTCAGGGCGATCCACCCGCCCGGCCTGACCAGGTCATAGGCGGTGGCAAACGCCTGGGGCGGTATGTCGTCGAAGCCCAGCGCGGCCACGGTGATCAGGCAGTTGAACGGCGTTTCGGTCAGCTGCTCGTACTCGGCAGCAGTCAGGCTCGTGAGATCGGCCACCAGATAATCGTGGTAGACGCCCGGGCGGTCCCGGTCGGCGGCCGTGGCGGCCTCTTGGAGAACGTCTACGCCGACGACCGCCCGAACCCCGATTCCGTGCAGCTCTTCGCCCACCATGCCGTTGCCCGCTCCGACGTCGAGCACGTTCAGGGAAGCCGGATCGGTGCCGCTGCGCTCCAGCTCCCGTTTGAGCAGGCCGACCACGGTGGCCGGCGAGTTGCATTCCAGCTCCTCGTAGAACAGGCGCTCGTAGAGCCCCGGCACTGCGTAGATGGCACCGTAATCGTGGAATCGGATGCGGCGTTGCTCGCCGTCGACCTCGGTGTCGAACCACTCCTCGTCCTGCGCCACCGACTCGCCGGGCGGCGGATCAGACGTGTGGACCTCGATCTCCTCCTCTGGGCGCATGGCCACATACCTTATAGGGGCGGACCCGAGGCACGCCGCACGGCGGCGATCGTGACCAGGATGAGCAGGGCCACGGTGCCGGCCCTCTCACGAATCAGCCAGGAACCAGCCGACCCCGAATCCGGAGGGCATCACCCGAGCCTCTCGGTCCGGGTACCCGATTGCGGTGGCGCAGCCGGCTCGTCCGGTGCCAGCGACGGCTGCTGATCGACTCGCGATCCGGACCAGAACATCATGCTGGGGTCGGGATACCAGCGGTGCGTAACGCCCAGAAGCCGCATCCCGATCCTGCGGCACACCGCCATCGAGGGATGGTTGTCCAGGTGCGTCACCGCCCAGACCTCGCCGAGGCCGAGGGCGAAGCCACGAGCGAGCAGAGCGCCTGCGGCCTCGCTGGCGAGTCCTCGTCCCCAGCTGTCGGGATGGAAGTGCCAGCCGATCTCGATTTCGCCCTCACCGTTCGGTAGTGGCTTGAGCAGCAGGGTCCCGACCGGGATGTAGGACGACCGCTCGATGACCGCCCAAGCGCCAAACCGGGGATCGGCGGCGAGCTGCGCCGTGTATTGCTCGATGAGGGTGACCGCTTCCTCGCGGTCTCGCATCGCCCGACCGCCGATCCATCTCGCCACCTCCTCACGGCGGCGCGTGTCATACAGCCGTTCCGCCTCATCCGGACGCCACGGCCGAATTACGGTGCGCTCTGTACTTGACACGATTGAAGGGTCGCGTGAGTCGGTCACGCGACCATGCTGACAGGGGGGCCCGAAAACCCGGCGGCTGAACACCTCAGCTTCGTCTATCGACGGCCATCAGCGCCGCAGCCGCGTTGTGACCGGGAATGCCGGATACGCCCCCGCCGCGACGGGCGCCGGCTCCGCAGATCCAGACATTGGGGCGCGTGGTCTCGACGCCCCACGCGCCGACCTCGCTCTCGGACTCAGCGTACGGCCAGGCCAGATCACGGTGGAAGATGTGGCCGGCCGGGAGTCCCAGCTCGGCCTCGAGCTCCAGCGGAGTCCGGGCCTCGAGGCACGGCTCGCCGTCCGGACCATGGACCAGGCAGTCCTCGATCGGCTCGGCCAGAACCGAGTCCAGCGATCGAAGCGTCGCCTGGACTGCCGCTTGCTTGGCGGCGCCATGGTCCTCGCGGAACAGGCGCGCCGGCATGTGCAAGCCGAACACGGTCAGGGTCTGGGCTCCCGAGGCTCGCAGCTCGTCACTGAGGATGGTCCGGTCGGTGAGCGAATGGCAGTAGGCCTCACACGGAGGCAGGTCCGGGATCCGGTGCCCGGCAGCTTGGGAGTAGGCACGAGCGAGTTGCTCGTAACCCTCGTTGACGTGAAACGTCCCGGCGAAGGCCTCCGAAGGCATCACCGCGTCATCGCGCAGACGAGGCAGCCGGGAGAGCAGGAGGTTGAGCTTGAGCTGAGAGCCTTCCGGAGGCGGTGCGGGCGGGGGATCGCCCAGCAGCGCGGCCAACACCGAGGGGGCGACGCCGGCCAGAAGGTGCCGGGCCACGTGGACGGTCCCATCATCCAGACGGACGGCGACCCGCTCGCCGTCGGGCTCGATCGAGACAACCGGGGCGTTGACCATCAGCCGAGCGCCGCTCCGATGAGCGGTTGTGACCAGGGCGCTCGTCAGAGCCCCCATCCCGCCCACGGGAACGTCCCAGCGTCCGGTCCCGTTGCCGATGACGTGGTAGAGAAAGCAGCGGTTCTGGCGAAGCTGCGGGTCGTCGAGGGCGGCGAAGGTGCCGATCAGGGCATCGGTGGCAACGAGCCCGCGGACCAGGTCGCTGTCAAAGCGGGCTTCGAGCAGCTCCGACAGCCTCCGCTCGAACAGGGCCTCCCAGGCCACGTCGTCGGCCACCAGCGAACGAAACTCCGGCCGCGCCCGCAGCGGCTCGGTCAATGACCCGAAGACCCGCCCCGCGATGCCCGTGGTCAACGCGGTGAGGCCGTCGAGTTCCGGGACCGCGGAACTCGATCCCAGCGTTCGCTGCAGGGAGCTGCGCGTCCTTGCCTCGTCATCGCAGATCAGCACCCCGGTGTCGCCACAGGGCGTGTAGGACGAGATCCGGCGTCGCCGCATCTCGACATCCACTCCCAGCGAGGACATCAGGGAACGCGGGAACAAGCTGACCAGATACGCATAGCGTGAGAGGCGAACATCCAGGCCCGCGAACGGCGATGTCGATACCGCGGCCCCGCCGCACTCTCCCCTGCGCTCGAGGACCAGGATCCGGCGGCCCGCCCGGGCGAGGATCGTCGCGGCGACCAGCCCGTTGTGGCCGGCGCCCACGACGATCGCGTCGTAGGTGCCCTTGGCGGTGGACATCGACCGCACGGTACCCGCGCTTTGCAGGAGGCCGTGGGTGCCTGAGCGGCGTCCCGCGACGCGCGACCGCGCGAGCGGCCTTTGCGGGTTGGGGCAGTGACGCTCGACCCGGTGCGGTCACCAGGGCACCGTGGTGCCGTCCCAGGAGAAGAATTCGCCGGTGGGCCCATCATCGGGCAGCAGCGCCAGGCGCAAGGCGGGCAGGAACGCGTTGGTGACCGCCACAACGCCGAACACGTTCGTCTGCTAGGTGCGGCGAAAGCTGTCGGCGTCGGCCTCGGGCGCTGCCTTGCCGTCAACCATGACCCCGGCGTTGTTAACCAGGATGTCCAGGCTCTCGACGTGCGCCGCGGCGTCGGCGATAGACGCGGCATCGGTGACGTCGATTACCAGCAAGCGGGCGTTGGCGCCGATCTCGTCGACCGCGGTCCGGCCGCGCTCGAGGGTGCGGGAACCCACATGGACGGTGAGTCCCTCGGCCGCGAGCCGGCGGGCGATCTCCTTGCCGATGCCGCCGCTGGCGCCGGTGACCAGCGCCGTGGAGTTGGGCGGAGCAGGAGCGGTGCTCATGAGGCTACTGCGGAGCCTTATTCAAAAATGCTGGCGTCGACTGCGCCGACGCACCCTACGCACGGTCCCTGGGCTATCCGCGCGGTGACCTTGGCGAGGTCCTCGAGCGTCACGGATTCAACGGCATTGAGGTGGAGCAGGGGATCGAACTCTGCTTCGCCGTATTGCATGATCACCTCGAGCGCGTGGTCGGCGCGCGCGGTAATCGACTCGAAGGTGAGAGCGCACGCCCCGGCCGCGTAGGCTCGCGCTCGGCTCGCCTCCTCATCTGTCGGACCGTTGTCTCGAAGATCGGCGAGGATCGCGTCGATCGCCCGGTGGGCCTCGGCCACATTGGATGCGAGCAGGCTGCAATCGATCGACAGCAGTGAAGCATCGTCATAACCCCATAGGTGGGCGTCGATCGCGTAGCAGAGGCCTCGCGTCTCTCGGAGCTCCTCGAACAATCGCGACCCCGCCGGACCGCCGATCAGTTGCGAACCGACCTCCGCGACCGCGCGGTCCGCGAGCCGCCGGTGCGCCAGCCCCGACACGGAGTAGGCGAGACGAAGATGGGCGACATCGCTGTCGTGCTGCTCCACCTTCACGCGGCGTTGAAAGGGTGGTATCGGCGGTGGCGCGGGCGGTCGTGCCCGGATGGGAATGCCCTCCAGCGACTCGTGGAGGCGCACCCGGTCGAGATGATCGAGGTTGCCGGCGAGAACCGCGACGCCGGCCTCGGGAGCCCATTGGCGCTCGCGGAAGGCGAGCAGGTCGGCATGGGTGAGCCGCCGGACGTCATCAACCTCGCCGGCGATCCTCGTTCCGAGCCGATGATCACCAAACAGCGCCGAGTTGATGAGATCATCGGCGAGAGCTCCCGGGCTCTCTGCATCGTCGGCAAGCTCCTGCAGGATGACGGCTCGCTCCACCCCCAGATGGCGCTCCTCCAGTAGTGGCGCGCCGGTGAGATCCGTGAGCAGATCGACAATGTCGATGGCCGACTCGGCCCGGACGGAGGAGAAGAACTCGACATAGTCGTCTGTGGTCTGGGCGTTGAGCTCGGTCCCGAGCCGCTCGGCTGACCGGTTCAACTCCCGGGCGGTCGGATAGCGCTCAGAGCCCTTGAACACCAAGTGCTCGAGCAAGTGCGCCACTCCGATTTCACTCGCGCGCTCGTGACGGGCTCCGGCGGGGAACGCGATCGAGACCGATGTGGACAGCCGCTCGGGCACCGGCATCTCGACGACACGCAATCCGTTCCCGAGAACCATCGAAGCCGGAGTGGTCGAACCTGCCATCCGGGAGAGGCTACGTCCTCTCGGGCGGTCCACTCCGGGCGTGTTGCCGAGGGTCCTCGCTGACGGCAACGAGCGTTGAGCTATCGCAACACGTAGGCGTCGTAGACCACCTGGTGTGCCAGGCGGATCGCCGACGCCACGGCCACGATTCGATTCAGCCAGGCGTATTCGGCATCTGAGGTCTCGTATCGAACCGAGACGCGGAACCGCGTGTCGATGGTCGCCATCCCGTCGTCGTGGACGGTGCCGCCCGGGATGTGCCAGGCCCCGATGTTGGGCGGGATGTCGCGTCTCGTCAGCAGGACCCCCTGCGCACGCGTCGAGATGACGACCTCGACGCAGAGCCTCGGGACCCGGCTGTAGATCGAGTCGTACTCGGGCTTGGGAAGCCATCCTGGGGGCCGAGGAGATTCAGACACGGGGCAGCATCGCGTACATCTTCGCCCCTCCTCGACGGCCACGACGTCAACCGGCCGCGGGACTGCTGGCGCCGCCTCAGATCATCGGCTCGACAGGGTGCGCGCCGCGCCCTGACGAGGCGTCAGGTCACCATTGGCGACCTTGAAGGCGATCGTGTCGATGTAGCCGCCCCCACCATCACGCGTTCGCGCGGCGCTCTGTTCCGGCGTGACGCCCAGCTCGCTCAGTCCCCGTGCCGCGTCTGGATCGAAGCAGCGCGCCTGGAGCCACCTCGCGGTCATCTCATCGTCGAACCCGGCATGTGTCCATCGCTCGGCGGCGATCTCCGCGCTGCCACCGCGGTCGGCGAACTCTCCCCATTCTCTGATCGTCTCGACATGGGTCTCGGGTGTCGGCTCGTATATCTTCACGCCGCTCTCGCCTCTGGCTTCGCCTCTCAGCTCCCGTTATAGCCGATTCCAAACTCAGCGGCGGCGATATTCGGACGCGGGCGCCGCGAGCCAAGTTCCCGGGCAACGATGCTAGTTGATGGCAGCGACTGACATCCGCATGCTAAGGTGATGACATCAACTGACATCGGACGTCCCAGCACACCTCCGCGGCGAGGACGGTCGACTTATCTGGAGGTTTTCTCATGCGCGTTTTCGTCACCGGCGCGTCCGGCTGGATCGGCTCCGCCGTCGTTCCCGAGCTCATTGGCGCGGGTCATCAGGTCGTGGGGCTCGCCCGCTCAGACGCGTCGGCCGCGGCGCTCGCCGCCGCCGGAGCCGAAGTGCACCCCGGCACTCTTGACGATCTCGACGGCCTGCGGAGCGCAGCGACCGCATCGGATGGGGTCATCCACCTCGCGTTCAAGCACGACCTCGCTTTCACCGGGGACTTCGAGGGCGCTGCCACGGCCGACCGCCTCGCCATCGAGACCCTCGGTGAGGCCCTGGTGGGTTCCGATCGCCCGTTCCTGATCGCCTCGGGGACGCTCGGGCTCGCACCGGGACGCGTGGCCACCGAACGGGACATGCCCGATCTGGACCCGGCCACGACATCGTTCACGGGGGGTCCGGCGATCCGGGCGGTCAACGCGCAGATCACGCTCGACTTCGCCTCGCGCGGCATCCGATCGTCCGTGGTGAGACTCCCCCCGACCAACCACGGCGACGGAGACAACGGCTTCATGGCAACTCTGGTCGCCATCGCCCGCGACAAGGGCGTCTCCGGCTACATCGGCGGCGGGACCAACCGGTGGCCCGCCGTGCACCGGCTCGATTCCGCCCGCCTCTTCCGTCTCGGGGTCGAGACCGCGCCGGCGGGATCGGTGCTGCACGCGGTCGCCGACGAGGGCGTGCCGATCCGCGACATCGCCGAAGTGATCGGGCGCCACCTCGAACTCCCGGTCAAATCCATCGCTGCCGAGGACGCGGGCGAGCACTTCACGTGGCTGGCCGGCTTCCTCGGGGTCGACAGTCCCGCCTCGAGCACGCTGACCCGCGAGCTCCTGGGGTGGCAGCCGACGCATCCCGGACTCATCGACGACCTCGACCAGGGGCACTACTTCCGCGACCCATCGGCATGATCAGCCGCGCCGGTCAGGCCGTCCACGACAGAGGAGCGCAAGATGACACGTTGTCGTCAATCACGTGACCCTTGACCGCGTGACGCAGGGGCCGGCGCGCCCGGAAGAGGACACCCAGGACGGGTTCTCGCATGTTTCCGCCTGAAGCGATTGTCAGAGCGTTGCGGTGAGGGGGTGGAGGTGGGATGATTGGTGCTAGTTCAGCCTCTGCCGGAGGCGTGCGTCATGCCCGATAACCCCCCCTCTTCTGGTGGTGTAACTCCCTTGGGGAGCGGGGACTCGTTGCGCAGCGTGCAGGAGATGTTGACCCGGGCGCAGTGTCTGGTTGACGCGCCGAGGCCGGCGAGTGGCCAATCACTCGCGTGGTATGTCGACGCGTTCTATGTAGGCGACCTCACGGCGATCGCTGCGGCTGCTCTGCGCGCGTGCGCGTCTAACTGATCTGAGCCGCTATTTCGCGGCCGTGAACACGTCTGTGCCGAAGCTGGTCGAGACGGTGGCGGCGTCGGCGAGACGCGACAGCCCGAACAGGGATTCCCAGGTCGCCAAGGACGAGTAGTGGTTATACGGGGTGGTCGTGACCGTTCCCGGCTTGATGTACGGCGAGAGCAGGACGGCACCGATCCGGCCGCCTCCGGGACCCGTGATCCCGGGCACGGGAGAGCCGGGTCCGGGCTCCTCGCCGCAGCACGATGTCGAGTCTGACTGGGCGCCATCGGATTCGTCGAATGTGATCTCGAGGAGCCCGTTCTGTTTGAACGCAGGCGAGCTCGTGATCTTCGGCACCCAGACGCTCAGGAAGTTGTCGATGTCTGCCAACGCGGATGAGCCGCTGGGCTGGTTGGTGCACGGATAATCGTGTCCGTCGTCGCACAGGTTGGGGGTGATGAACGAGAACGCAGGCGTTGTTGAGGCATGCTTGAGGTCGGTGGCGAGGCCCGTCTCCCCCCGCAGCGCGGCCGGCGGCATGGTCCCGGCGACGGTGCCGAGCGCGACCACGTGCCGATCACAGTAGGTCTGGTTGTCGACCACCGAGTGAAAGTAGACAAACGGGTCATGCCGGGCCGCGTAACCGTCCCCGAGCTCGGCATCCTGAGTCCCATCACGGGAGTTGACCGCCGGGTGACCACAGGCCGCCGTTTCCCGGTTGGGATCGTTGCCCATGTCCTCCTCGTAGGCCTTCCATGTCATGCCCTTGGCCGTGAGCTGGGTGCCGATGTTGGGCACCGAGGCAGGGTACACACAGCCGGTCCCGGCCTCGACGCCGCCGGACAGCGATCCCACGCCGATGAAGTTGTCGAAGATCTGGCAGTCGGCTTGATTCTGCACGTTGGGCGGTTGTCCCGAGACGATCGAGATGTAGTTGTCGTTGCTCTCGTGCCCGGTGGCGTAGTAATCCTCGAGCAGCGCGCCCTGCTTGGGCAGCGTGCTGGCCAGATAGGGATCAGCGGCCGGATCTCCAAACGTCGATGCGTAGTCCTCGTTCTCGAGCATGATCACGAACACGTGGCGGACCGCCGGCAAGCGGACGCTGGCCGCCTCGAGGCGTCCGGCCCCCAGATCGGTGAAATTGCGCCCGTGGCCAACGATGGCCAGCGAGAGGCCCGCGACCAGGACCACCGCTAGCCCGGCCAGCGCGATCCGTCCCCGCGTCCAGCGAAAGCGGCGGATCATGTCGTCGGGCCGGAAGGACCGGTCAAGGACGGGCCGTTGATCGTCGGCGGCTCAAGGAAGGCCTGCTTCTTGACGTTCAGAAAGTCCATGACGGTCGCAGCGTTGGCATCACGGTAAGTGAGCGCCGGCAGGTTCCACTTGGCCTCGATCGTGGCCAGCACCGAGGTGTGGTCGTGGACCACGTTTGTGACCGCGTTGGGCTTGGCGTAGGGCGAGGCGACGATCGCCGGCACCCGCGGACCGTAGATGTTGTACGCCCCCGCGACATCGGTGGAGGTCAGATCCGGTGCAGTCGAGTCAGGCTCGATCGCCTTTGGCGGGGGGACGTGGTCGTAGTAGCCGCCGTGCTCGTCGTAGGTGTAGACGAGCAGCGTGCGCGGCCATGCCGGCGAGTGCAGGACCGCCTCCACGACCTGGTGCGCCCATGCTTCCCCGTAGTACATATCCTGCGGATCCTCCTGATCGCCGCCGAGCGTCTGCAAGCCGGCGGAGATGCTCGCCAACCCGGGCAGCGCGGCCAGCGGCGCTCCGATGTCCGAGAGGACGCCGAACTCCGGGTCCACGAAGCTGACCGAGGGCAGGGTTCCGGCGGCGCAGTCGGCGTAGAACTGCGCGACCGGCGACAAGTTGGCCGGGTACTTCTCGATGACCGAGGGGATGATCGCCGTCTGGGGCAGATCGGTGTAGTAGTTGCGCCAGGTCACCCCGTAGGCGTGCAACCGGTCGAAGATCGTCCCGTTGGGCGGCGGCGCATCCTCGAGGCTCGCGGTGTTGGTGGCGATGTCACCGTAGGCCGTTCCCGCCATCAGGAACCGCCGGTTGGGATAGGTCTGGCACGGCGCCGAGCAGAACCACCGGTTGGCCAGCGTGAACGTGCTGGCCAGCGAGTACGCGAACGGCAGCACGGCCGGAGGGTAGTAGCCCATCGGCTGGGATGAGTCGCCGTTGGAGGTGACGAAGCCGTCCATCTTGCCGCCGTCGATCTGCTGGTGGGTCGCGTCCCACGTCTGGGTGACATCCGGTCCCTGCGCCGTCGAGGGAAACGCGTAGGCCGTCACCTTGCCGTGGGGCAAAGCGGACGGCTGGCTTGGGCGAGCGTGAACCGGGGGGAGGTCACTGTCGGCATGATGGTGGCTCCGGTCAGCTCGCGAGTGACCAACTCGTAATCGTCGCGCCGGACGCCCCCCGGGTTGATTGGCTGCGTGGCCGTCGAGCCCTTCTTGCGATGATCGCTCTGTGCGTATCGGCCTGCTGCACCCTGGCGAGATGGGCGCGGCCGTCGGCCGCGTGCTCGTGGAGCAGGGCCACGACGTGCTTTGGCAACCGCAGCAGCGAAGTCAGCAGACAGCGTCCCGGGCCCGAAGCGCGGGCTTGACGAACGTTGAGGACTTCAGCGACGCCGAGGTGATCCTGTCGGTTTGCCCGCCGCACGCCGCGCTGGATGTCGCGCGCTCGCTGCAGGGCACGGAGGCGCTCGTCATCGACGCCAACGCGGTGTCTCCCGCCACAGCCCGTCGCGTTGGGGAGCTCATCGGCGATCGTTGGGCGGACGGCGGCATCGTCGGCCCTCCGCCGATGCGCGAGGGCACTACACGTCTTTACCTATCGGGAGATCACGCGGTCGAGGCCTCACGACTCTTTGAGGGCACGCGACTTCGGGCCGTCGTGCTCGGCGGCTCTCCAGTCGCAGCCTCGGCGTTGAAGATGGCCTACGCCTCGTGGACGAAGGGCTCCGCAGCACTGCTGCTCGCTACCCTGGCCAGCGCTCGCGCCACGAGGGTTGAGGAGGCTTTGCGAGCCGAGTGGAGAAGCTCGCAGCCCGGGCTCGAGGATCGGTTGGAGAGCGCCGCGGCTTCGGCGGCCACCAAGGGATGGCGCTGGGTCGGGGAGATGAACGAGATCGCCTCGACCTTCTCCGCGGCTGGACTGCCGCCCGGCTTTCATCAGGCGGCGGGCGAGATGTTCGCCCGGGCCTCGCAAGGGGATGAGTGAGCGCCACCCGGTCTCGGCCAGCGTCCGATCGCTAGGCTGAAGCCGTGACGGATGTTCCGACAGTCGAGCTTCTTTGGTGCGAGGGATGTCCCTCAACTGAGCGTGCCCTCGAGGAGCTACGGACGGCGCTGGCTGACGTCGGCCTGAGCGGCACGCCCATCGCTCTGCGGGAGATCAAGACCGACGCGGAGGCGCAAAACGCGCACTTCGTCGGATCCCCGACGGTCCTGGTCGACGGCGTTGATGTCGTCGCGGCCGCCGATCATGAGTCCGCGGCGCTCACCTGCCGGGTGTACCGCCGCCGCGATGGCCGGTTCTCGCCGACGCCCGATCCTGAGGATCTTCGCGAGGCCCTACGCCTGGCGGTCGCGGGGGAGCAGGTACGCGCCGGTGCTTGAGGTTGGCGAGGTCGCACCGGAGTTCGCGCTGCCCGATACCGACGGCACGACGTGGTCGCTGTCGAGCTCGACCGTCGCGCCGGCGTCGGTGATCGTGTTCACCTGCAATCACTGTCCGTATGCCCTGGCCTGGCACGACCGTATCTCGGAGGCGGCGCGCGACTACGCAGACAGAGGCGTGCGGTTCGCTGCGATCAACTCCAACGACGCCGAGCGCTATCCACGCGACTCCTACGAGGCGATGCGCGCGCGGGTCGAGGCCGAGCCGTGGCCGATGCCCTATCTGCACGACGCGAGTCAGAGCGTCGCGCACGCCTATGACGCCAAGACGACACCGCACGTGTTCGTCCTCGATGCCGAGCGTCGACTGCGCTACGACGGCTCGCCGGATGCCGACTACGACGATCCGGCGCAGCGAGCGGCCTGGTTGCGAGATGCACTGGACGCCGTGCTCGCCGGCGAAAGCCCCGCGCCCGCCCGGACCAAACCGGTCGGCTGCTCGATCAAGTGGAAGGCTTAGCGCGCTGTAACTGCCAGCCCTCACTGAAGGAGTACTGGGGACCGCCGTTGAGTGCGAGAAAGACCTGGCCGTCGGGTTCGAACTCCACCCCCCTAAGACCCGTGTGCGGGCAAAAACTGATCGCCATCTGGCCCTGGCGTCACGACAGCGAGCGTCCTGCTGCTGCGTATGCAGAACCCGAGCCGCTCATAGAGACGAATCGCATCGGTGTTGGTGGTGAGAACATTGAGGAATGCTCGTTCGTGGCGACGGTGGATGCCGTAGGCGATCGTGCTGACGAGTCGTGAGGCCAGCCCCTGCCCACGATGGGCCGGGGCCGTGCATACGGCGGAGATCTCCCGCCAGCCAGTGAAATGGATCCGCTCGCCGGCCATCGCTATGAGCTCGCCGCCGTGACGGAGCCCCACGTATCTGCCGAGTTCGATCGTCCGCTCCAGGAACGGGCCCGGATCAATGTCGCGGACCAGCTTGAGCATTTCTGGCACGTGCGCGGGACCGAGCGCGAGCGCCTCGGGATCATCGATCTCGTCGAGGTTGTCCTCGACCATCTGCAGCACTTCGAACTCGCGGACCACCGTCCAACCGTCCGGGATCTGGGCCCCGGTGCGCTGGACCGCCGCGAAGGTGCCAGAGGGAACCAGGTGGCTGGCGTCTATCCAGTCTCGTGGCGTCGCCTCGGCAGGCAGAGCAAGAAACGGTGCTACATCGGCCGGGTATCTGACCGCCTGACCGCGGACCTGCGCGAATCCCGCGTGCGCACCGGTCAGCGCAGCGTAAACCGGGCTATCAAGGCGGACGTCATCAGTCGAGCGCATCATTGCGTGGATAGCACGGCACGTGTCGATGACGGCGTCGTCGAGGCTTATCGTTCTCGGTCGCGATGACGTTCACGGCGGATCCGCGGGTCGACGCCTACATCGGCTCCCTGCCCGGCTGGCAACAGGACATCTGTCACGGTGCGATCGTCCCCGATCCCGAGGGGATCATCACCGCTGGACATGAGAACAAAACCGCGCGAACTGTGTCCTTCCGAGAAGGGGACCCGATCAGGGCAGAGCCACTGATCGCGATGTTCAAGGCGATCATCGCGAACAACCGGGCGGGTGGCTGGCGCCGACTCAAGGCACAGAGCGACATCTGACCAGCCGCTCGGCGGTAGGCGAGCCTCTGGCTAGGCCACCTGGCGCGCCGCGGCGCGCGGATTGCTCAGCGGGTTCAGCAGCCGCTCCAACTGCGGGCGCAGATGCTCTTGCTGCTTGGGCAGCCGCAGCTCCTCGCCGAGATGGTCGGGATCCTCGTCCACGGCAAAGCCTCGCGACGTGGTCGCGATCTCAAACAGGATCCCCTGCGGCTGACGGAAGTAGATAGCGTTGAAATAGTCGCGGTCGATCACCGGCGTGACCTGCATCCCGGCCTGGGCTACGCGCTGCTGCCAGCTCACGTGGTCCTCATCGGGCGAATGCCAGGCGATGTGGTGGACGGTGCCGGCGCCGGGAGTCCCGCGCTCCGAGGAGCGGTCATAGCGCCAATGGAAGGAACGCTCGTCGCCGTCCAGCCGGTATTCGCCCTCGCCCAGGTCGGTGAATCCGAGCGTGGTGGTGAGCAGGTCGCGGTCAGCGTCCAAGTCGCCCGCGACATACGCCCGCGCGCCCTCCACGCCGAGGATCGCATGCTCCGCCGGAACCTCGGGATGCACAGCGCGCAGAGGCGGGTTGCCGTCCCCGGCGATGACAAGCTCGAGGTGCAAGCCGTCGTAGTCGTCAAAGCTCAGCGAACGATCTCCCGGCTGGCTGGCATAACCCTTGGCGGCTAGGCGCTGAGCCCAGAAGTCCAGCGACTCCCGGGAGGCGA
>Ga0182024_10000709_pt1 | contig 86461 bp, 84 predicted proteins | sample P32metaG_FD_120480 | JGI IMG/M metagenome (GOLD analysis project Ga0182024, IMG submission 120480) | Permafrost microbial communities from Stordalen Mire, Sweden - P3-2 metaG (Illumina Assembly) | ecosystem: Environmental > Terrestrial > Soil > Wetlands > Permafrost | place: Sweden: Stordalen... | reverse complement strand
GAGATCGCGAGGTGGCCCGTGACGTGCTCATTCCGAGCGTCGAGCAAGAAGACGCAAAGCGCATCGAGCGGGAGCGAAAGTACCTCGTCGAAGAGCGCACCAGCATTGTCGGGCGGATTAAAGGGCTTTTGGCGCTGCACGGGATTTGGCTCACTGGGAAACGCATCGGCAAGGGCTTGCGGGAGCGTCTCGACACAATGAGGACCGGTGACGGTCGGCCGCTGGCGCCATTCCTCCGGCGCGATATCGAACGCATGCTGTGCCACTACGACTTTGTCTCGCAGCAGATCGAAGAGGTCGTCGCCGACCGAAAGGAAGCACTCGCTGATAAACGTGGAAGCTTTCCGCATGCAGAAAAGGTTCAGCGTCTCACGACACTTGGCGCCGTAGGAGAGACGACCGCAACGGTACTTGTTGCCGAGGTCTACCATCGCTCGTTCGAAACGCGACGACACGTAGCGTCGTTCGTTGGGCTCGCGCCCAGCCCCTACAACAGCGGCGACACCGATCGCAATCGAGGTATCAATAAGGCGGGCACAAAGCTCGCTCGGCAAACATTGGTCGAACTGGCTTGGTTCTGGCTCCGTTACCAACCCAATAGCAAGCTTTCGCTGTGGTGGCACGAGCGGTTTGGCGGGATGGGGATGCGCGGCCGCAAGGTTGGCATCGTTGCTCTCGCACGCAAACTGGCCATCGCCCTGTGGCGCTTTGTCGAGCAAGGGGTGGTGCCGGAGGGCGCCACGCTGAAGGTCTAACGAGCACGGTTTCGTTTCTGAGCTTGCCGCACTTGCGGTAAGGCGGGCTGGCGACCGGGAAGATTGATGGCTCTCTGTAGCCCAGTAGTAGTTTGGTTGCCTCCCGTGCCTTTCAAGCTCCGGCTTACGTGAATAGCGATTATGGTCCGAAGGTGCTTCCTTCGACCGGATACAAGTCAATGCGCTGGTGCGCATCGTCACGGCCGCAGCAGGAATGGTCGAAGTTGGCGTTCTAAGCATGAGTAGACTTACGTCTTGGAGAAAAGGAACCCCACATTCAATGTGGGGCAGGTTTTTGTGGCGTCAGTATTCTTCCGCCAACATGATCGTCAGCACACGGGTGACGACGGGGTCTCCGTTTGGGTTCTTGACATCTGGCTCCTCATACAAGTCCATTTTGAAGAAGTAGGTTTCGCCCTGGATCTCGAGACTTCCAAAGTCGTGCTCGCGGTGCGGGTCATTGTCCTTCGTGAAATTGCTGAAGGACTGAACCGCCAAGAGCACGCGAGCTTTGGTATCGAGCGGGAGTTCGTTGACGCCCGCCGTCATAACCACCTGGCCGCCGACGTAGGTGCTGCGGAAGTTGTCGTTCAGCACCCGGATGCTGTCAGATTTTGAGCGTGAGGCGAGGCTATTCATCGTCATCCTCCTCGCCGGCATCTTCGCTCTTGCAGGGCGACATATGCCGCGCACCGCAGTGCGGGCAGTCGTCCTCACACATGGCCGACCACTCGTCGGTCCATTCGTGATTGCATCGGGCGCATCGGTAGTAGTTGCGGAACCAAGCCATAGCTGACTCCTCATGCGACGCATGAGTGGGCGAGCGCGGCGACGTTCTGCCGAATTACCGCAAGCGCCTGGTCCAGCGTTTCGACGCGCTCGTACGCCAGGTCTTGGCCGATGAACTGGAGTTCTTGTTCGTCGAGCAGTGTCGCTTGCATCGCGACGGCGAACTGCCCGTCGATGAGCGGCGTAATTTCGATGTTGACGAACTGGATGGGGAGGGGTGCGGCGGCGTTTGCGCCGGCCGCGCTGTCAATGTGCATTGCGATCTCCGTCTTGCAACCGGCGCCCGAGAGGTCGGGCGGCGGCCAACAAGGCGGAGACGGCGATAAGCATACATGGCCGACAAGCGCGTGTAATCTTGACGGGCAGGAAATCAATGGTGAGATGAGCCGAGGTGAATGAACTGGCTGGTAAATCGGCCTGCCTCGCTATGCGAGAGCATGGCTACCAGCGCGCAGCCGGCCAAGCGACGCAGTCAAGGGCTTGCCCCTTGACGGGGAGCTGCGGCTGCCATTCCAGTAAAGAAAGGGAAGGGAAGTGGGTCGTGGGGGTGGTGGCGATTAAGGACGACTTATTATAAGGAGCTCGATTTCGCGCACGACTGCAAATTGTAGTTTGAAGTGCAACTTCGAGCCGTTCGGCGTATGATTCTAGGCGCCGCCACACGGCTGCACTAAGATGACCGGGCCACCCAAAGAGTTATTTCCCTACGTACTCGATTTCTGTCGATCAATCTGTCCCGAATCGACGCCATTTTATATCGCCGTCACGGCCGAAGTTAAAGACAGGCCAGTCGAGTGCGTATGGAATGTGAGACGCCGAATTGATAGCGATGGTGGGGAAGCGGTGCTCGGTTGGAAAATCTGGGAGTGGTATGGCGTGATGATTGAATCCGAATTTCATATGTTGTGGCGTATGTCTGACGGGAGGCTGATGGACGTAACACCGAACGTAATACCCGCTGAAAGAGTGCTTTTTTTACCCGACCCTTCGCTTACCTACACTGAAGCTCAGGTCAACAACGTCCGACGGCCCCTGATTGATGACAAAAGAGTTGTGGAATTCATTGCCCTCGCGGACGAGAAATTCCGGATACACAATGCCGGAGATCGCGCAAGACAGTACGAGATTCATCTGACTCCTGCGGAAGCGCGCAGGCTGGGAGAGATAGAAGAGCGATCGATCGCGCTGCAATTGGAACTCAGTCAAACGGTGCCTGGGCGGAACGATCTCTGCCGCTGTGGCAGCGGGAAAAAATATAAACGTTGTTGTGAAAGAAATTAGTAGAGAACTCCCAATTTAATTACCCTGCGGTTTTCATATTTTCTCTAAATTGTCTTGGGGAAAATGAAACTCACTTCCACTTTCATCCCGCACCGACACACCTACTGATTTGAAATTCTCGCCATGATATTGAAGCTCATGCACATCCAGTACCGTCAATGTTTTTGATAGAAATGGAAGCATTTTTTGTAATAACCCCCTTTTTGCACGAACCCTATCTCCTTTGTTAAATATTACTTGCATACACCGATTATACACCCCCCACGGAATTATCCGCATCCAGCCTCGGCTCTTCCTCAAGCTGCAGGATCACCGCGCGAGCGGCGCTGTCCTGCATTTCCTTAGGTAATTGGCGCAGCCGCTCGATGGCTTGTTTAAGTAACTTGGTCATACAGAAATGATAACACACGGGTCGGGCAGAGCTAATCTTGACTAAACGAGATTTACGTGTCGCAAAATAGATATTGTGCGACGTATATTCGGTGGCTCAACTGAGCCAATAATTGGAAGCCCTACCCTTTTGGATTTGGTGTGTTGATATTGCGCTCGATGATGGTCGTCGCGCGCCCGAAGTTTCGACGGCTCTGCGCAAGCACGGCGTCGCGGCGGTGCCGAGAGCCGAACAGGTGTGGCGAGACGAAGACGGGGCGTTGGTCGCCGTCGCCACGTCGTAGCCACGCTCTGTGCGGCGATTGATCGACCAATTCGTGCGCCGGCAACGGATGAAATTCCGGCGCAAGGAGTTCAGCGTCTGCCGCTGATACGCGGAATATCATGAGCGTGCCGGCGTTGCCAAGCACGGCCGCGCGTACCTGGTCGCTGAGCTGCTCGGTATATTGGTTCGCCAGCGAAAAATGTGTTGCGAATTTGCGCGCCTCCGAAAGCAGCGATGCAAACGCATCGGTGCTGAAGGATTGAAACTCGTCGACGTGGACGAAGAACGGTGCCCGCTTTTCGGGCGCCTGGTCGCTACGCGCCATGGCGACGAGTTGCAGGTGCGAGAGCAAAAGCGAACCGAGAACATTCGATGCCTGCTCCCCTATCTGTCCTTTGGCGAGGTTCGCAATAAAAATGCCGCGATGGTCCATCGCATGTGCAAGGTCGAATTTCGGCGCGATTTGGCCCAGAATATTACGCAGCGTCGGCGAGGCGGTGAGCTGGCCGACCTTGTTGAGAATGGAACTTGCTGCCTCGGCCTGAAAGCGCTGGTCGTAGCTCGCATACTCCCCCGTCCAGAAATGGGCAATCATGGGATCGCAGATGCGAGCCACGATGCGGGAGCGAAAATCCGCGTCAGTATAAATCCGTGCGAGGTCGATGAGCGTCGGCCGTGGGCTCTCAAGGAGACCGGCGACGCCATGGAAAAGAAAATGCTCAAGGCGTGGTCCCCAACTTTCGCCCCACAAGTGCCGGAACGCGGCAACAATGCCGGCGGCGGCAAGCGCATGGCGCTTCCGCGGCACCGAGGCAATCGGGTTAAAGCCGACCGGATAATCCGTGTCGGCCACATTGAAATAGCACACCTCGTGCGTCCGCTCGGGGGGAATGGCGTCGATGATCGCCTCGGCCAGGTCGCCGTGCGGGTCGATGACGGCGACCCCTTCCCCACCGATGATGTCGTGCATGGCGAGGTTGAACAGGACGGTGCTTTTGCCCGCGCCGGACTTGCCGACAATATAAAGGTGTCGCTCGCGCTCCTCGCGCGAGAACATTACTGCGCTGCCAATCGCGGTCGTTGCAATGATGGGTGGTTGCGGCTCCATAAGTCCGGGGCAGCCTCCGGTGCGAAGCGCTCCGCTCGAGGTGGAGCGCTGGCCACCCGTCGTCCTACCTGCTGTGGAGTTGCGGTAGGTGGTGGCCCGCCGGGCGTGCCTGGTGTGGCGTTGCCGGCGCGGTACGCAGAGGCTGTCCCGGATTGTCGAGCTGAGTTCCCTTCCGGAATTATATCGCGCGGCGGCTAAAACACGGTGTGGATAGCGGCGCAGATTTTACGCCGCGTGCCGACTAGCAAGCACTCGCTCATGCGAGTACCGGGGAGCGTAAGCGACCGTTCGTGAGAACCGAGTTCATTCTGTTGAGCACCTGCGCTTAATCCCCCCCCCCCGCATTTGTCGGCAGCCCAAAGCAAGGAGCGCGCCCCAGCGCGCGACTATGCGACGGCGTCGGCTCTGCCGCCCGACCCCGTGCCCCCCGGCCGAGCACCGCAGACCTAAGGTCGAGGAGCGCAGCGGACGCGCCTATGGCGCGGCCGTCCCGCGGTTTTGCCCCTTGGGGCAAAACTTCGCGGAGAGCCCCCAGCTTCGCCTAGCTTTGGCAATGCTCGACGCTCTGGCGTCAGCATTGCAGGCGAAGTGGGGGCACGGGGTCGGGCGGCAAGCCCGACAAATGCGGGGGAAAATTGTGAGCACCAACAAGGATTTGTTGGTGTGGAGTAAGTCGGCGTGGGCATAAACGGGTGTATGCCGTCGTTTGTGCCCTCGTGGTTGCCGACTTTCCTTCTTCCAAGAAAACACATGTCCTGTGTGAATATTTATTTGAGTATATAAGAACAGTTCGGCCTCGCCGAACGGCTGTTTATTTGCAACACAATTAAAGGCTTTGGAGCGAATATGCTTCGGTCAAAAGCCCCAATCATTTCGGTCAAAAGCCCCAATCATTTCGGTCAAAAGCCCCACCCCTTGGGCACGAGGGATGGGGCATTTCACTTACCAGAAGACTTTAAGCGTTAGACATTATCGTGCTGCCACTGTTCGAGCGACCGGATTTTTCTCGGATGCTGTTCGGCCGTAATGCGAGCGCGTTCGATTTCGAACATGGTTTGGGCGAGCGACCCATTCCCCCGCCCATAGCGGGGCGCCTTAGCACGCGCGGCGGCCTCGATCATTGCCCGCTCTTTGGCCGACAGGCTTGAAAATAGCCGGTCGGCTTCCGCGCGTCGGAAACGGTCGTAATCCATGCGCCGCTGGGTGGCCTTGTCTTCAGCGACGCGCCGCACTTGAGTGGCTTTTTGAGCGACCCGCTGCGCGCGGCGCTCCTGATAGCGTGGCAGATATTGCTTCAGGCCGCCCAAGGTCTGCACGTCGAAATGGGTCTTCTTAGCCTCGGCGAGCCCATAGTCGAGAAAATCCGCGATGTCCTCAAACGGAACTCGGCCCAAAAGATATTTGGCAGTTTCCACGTCTTTGGACGGCACGTATGGAACGCCTTCGCTCCGATGGCCGTTGCGCTTTTCGACAAAAAGATACGCGACCTTTAGCGGCTCCGCGATTTCCTGCCGGTCGGCGTGAAAATCGAACTGAACACTTCCCCGCTGTTGGTGTCGATAAAAGCGGTCGTAGTCGGTGAAGAATGCCGAGCCGGGCCGGAAGGTCATGACGAAGCCACCCCGACCTTTGGCTTCGGTGATCGCGTAGGAAGCGATAAACTCAGCCCTCACCAGCTGGCGCAGATGCGGCCCCAACTGCTCCTGCTCAATCTTCGACGGAAATTTGAGCACCGTAAGTCCGCCGAGCCATTCGGTGCAAATGTCGTCATAGCGTTTCGAAAACGACAGGCGAGTGCGATGGTGGCCGTCGTAAAGGTTGGCGAAGTGAAAAAAGAGGCGCATGAAGAGCGCTTGCCCGATCGTGCCGAGCTGCTGCATCAATCCATGATTGAGGCAGGTGAAATGTCCATCCTGTAATGAGGTCATAATCGGGCGCGCCAGCGTCACGGTGCACGCCTCAATCGGATCGGTGGCGTGTTCGCGCCGCTCTAAATAAATCTCCGGAAAGATATTAAACGAGTGCTCGATAAACCGGTCTGCGGATTTGAAGCGCGTGCGTACGAACGCATAATGAATTTCATCGAGAGCGCGCGTGAGTTGCTCGCTGGCGCTGCCTCCCCATTCAGCGCGGCCAATAAGGCGCATCAACTCGCGCTTGGTGAATGACACATCCGCTTGGGTCGGACGGCCGTAGCCGGAATGCTTCTTGATCAGCGCGATGAAAATCTTGTGCGCCAGCGGGCCAGGCTGCCCGAGTTTCGGATCGGGGCGGATGACGATATTTTTTTCCGCTACTCCCCTGTTGAGTTCAATTTGCTTGGTGTGCGTGGGCGCTCGCTTGGCGTCGTGGCAGAACAGCGCGCCGGCAACGCGCAGCAGCGTGTTTTCCATGTAGAGCTTTTCTGTCTGATGGACAGGTTCGCTCGTCTCCGCTGCCCTAGCGGTTGTCGTCATACGTCTGGGTATTATACCTGCTAATGGCAGTCGGCTTCATACGCTATTCACACGGTCCGGCGGACGCTGCGGAGAAAGTCGGCCGGATGGTGGGCCGGGCGAACGTTCGCGACTGTTCGCGTCTGGTCGCGACCATTCGCGGCTGTTCGGAGCAAAAAAACACGTCACGGATTTTAGAGGATTGCGGGGCGTCCGTGGCGTTGCTGCAGGCAAAGGCCGGGTCTGTTGGGGCGCCGCCGCTCGCCGCTGTTCGGGCGCCCGCCGATTGGGTCAGGCTATTGCCTACCCGGGGCTTGGGGGCCGGGTAGCAGAGTGAGCATTTTTTGCAGGCCGGCGATCAGGTGGTTGGTTTCTCTATCGCGCTCCAACAGTGCTTCGATGGTCTTGTCCTTCGCGCCGATCTGGCCCCGCAGAAATTCGTTTTCCTTTTCGAGGAGGATAACGTAGCGGTCTTCGGGGCCACGAACGGACGCGTCCGTTCGTGGCTGTTCGTTGCTGTTCGCGGCTTTTTCGTCCTTATTTTCCATAGTGCGAGCGGACGCGTCTGTTCGCGTCTGGTCGCGACTAGTCGCGACTGTTCGCACCTCGTTGATGTAAGCGATGTGGCGGTCCACCGAGTAGAGCGCGACAAGGTACTTTTCGCCGGTCTCGGTCTCGACCTTGTGGCAATCGAGCTTTGAAAGAGCACAGTATTTTTGGATGGCACGTGGGGTACGCGGGTGGCCGGCCTGGGCGTACAGCTCGGCCGCTTGCTCAATGGAGAGGGTATATTCGTGGTCCGGCGAACGTTCGCGACTGGTCGCGTCCGTTCGCGGCTGTTCGGGGGTCATTACTTATGATGATAACCCGCGCGTCTCCACCTCGCGCGGGTTATCCCCAACAAGGGCCGTCGCATGTGCCGGACTCGCGATCTTGACCGGAAAGCGATATTACATTATTTATCCGCTCAGTAATTGGAGAATAACTGAATATGGCAAAAGCCAATCTAACCACGAAGAGTGGCACAAAGATCGTGATTGACGGTACGACTGAGGAGGTAGCCGCCTTAGTGGCTCGATTCGAAGGTGTGCCCAAGCGGCCGAGTAGAGTGACGGCAACTAAAGCGAGACAAGGCCGTGTAAAGACTGGACCCGTTAGTCTTGTTGGGGAGTTGATGGATGGTGGATTCTTTAAAAAACCAAAGGGGTTGAGTGCCATAAAGCTCGCGTTGGCGGAACAGGGACACTTTTATCCAGTCACCACGCTATCGCCAATACTGCTCAGCCTGGTCAGGAAGCGCCTACTAAGACGAATCAAGGAAGAAAAACGCTGGCTGTATGTTGGATAGAGATCACTATGAAAGCCGAAAGCGTGGTTGACGATTTGCTTAGCCGAGTAAAAAAGCTTTAGCGGGCAGTTTTTGGCCTGAGCAGATCAAAAGCAACGGCGATACGGGACGCGAAGAATGTTCGTGGTGCCTCTAGCTCTAAGGCGATGGATTTTTCCATGCCGATTCGGGCATTTATTAAAAAGCATGGCTCTAACTTGAGTGGGGCCAAGAAGTTCACCTTGCTACTGGCACACCTTACTAAGGGCGACAGGAGCAAAAGAGTCCCGTTGGCGGCAATTGAAAAGCATTGGAACAAGATGAAAGCGAAGGGACTTCTTGGTATGAAATTTAATCGACTATATACCGCGCAAGCGAAGGAGAACGATTGGGTACATACCGAAAAAGCAGGTTTGTATTATTTAAGACCTAGTTGGAACGAAATATTTCGATGAGCAAAAAGCAGGTTCGAAACCTATTGATGCAAAAATTTGAAGCTCGTCATGTCGACGCTGCAATCAAGCATTGTGTGGCGGCTGCGGAAAAATATATTGAGGAGGATTGGGACGGAGTTGCGCTGAAAGCGGGCAAGTTCGTGGAGGCTATTACGAAAGCTCTGATGGTGTTTTGCGGAAAAAGTTCCCCATCAAATACAAGAAAGTTTAAAGCTGGAGTCGAGCTACGGGCGCTTGAGGGGCTAGGCTCTTATTCGGACGTTGTCCGCATTGTGATTCCGAAGGCATGTGTTTTTATCTATGAGGTTGTTAACAATCGCGGAGGTAGACACGACGCGGGGGATGTCGACGCAAACGAGATGGATACTAAAGTCATCATTCCACTTACATCGTGGATTCTAGCGGAGATGGTGCGATTTTGTAGCGTGGGAGGCGACATCAAGGCCGCGATGAATTTAATTGGTGAACTGACAAACAAAATGTACCCGTATTTCGAGGACATAGACGGGCGTTCATACGTAAACATCGCCAACGTGGGCGCTGCGGATGTTGCATTGCTTCTTCTGTATAAGGCGTATCCAAAGAGGGTAATGCGCCAGGATTTGGTGGAGTCGATCCAAAGACATGGGGCGGGAACGAATGCTGCGAACGTCGCAGTACACCGACTGAAGAACGTGGTTGATGATGCCGGCGGCGACTGGAAGCTGAGGGGACTTGGAAGAGAGAGGGCAGAAGCGCTGCTGAAGAAATTACAATCACGGCCTGTGAAGAAGGCTTCTAGGAGGTAATATTCGACGTTTTGGTCCGTGGGCATGTCACGGATTGGAGGCGCATTTCGGAATGCTGAGGCGGTGGTATAGTTTCGGCATGGCTCGGGGAACATTTCGCCATGGCTAATGGCGGTAACGAAGCGTTTTCACGCATCCTGATCGATAGGGAACTCGCTGAAAGCGGGTGGGACCTGCTCGATGCTGGACAGGTGCAATTCGAATTGCACACGACTAATGGGCGCGCGGACTACCTTCTGAAAGATCGAAACGGCCGGGTTTTGTGTGTGCTTGAAGCAAAACGCGAGGACGTTGATCCATACGATGCGAAGGAGCAAGCGCGCGGTTATGCAGAGAACTTGAAGACGCCATTTATTATCCTGTCCAATGGGCGCGAACATTGGTTTTGGAATTATGAGCGGGCAGATCAGGGCGACGCCTATAGAATCGAGCGCCTTCCATCGCGCGACGATTTGGAGCGTATGCGGCTTAAAAACATGCAGCCGCCGCGGCCTCTTTCCAGCGAGATTATCAAGCCAGAATACCTCATGGCGCTAAGACATGATCTTGTACTGCGTCGCTATCAAATCGCGGCGATGGACGAAATCGCGAAGCTCTATGACGGGGAGAAGCGTCGAAAGTTCTTGCTTGAGATGGCCACCGGCACCGGCAAGACGCTCCTGTGCGCAGCCCTTATCAGGCGCTTTCTGAGGACTCGAAATGCTGAGCGTGTCCTGTTCGTCGTCGATCGCATTGAGCTTGCGAAGCAGACGATGGAGGATTTTGCCGTTGTGCTGCCGGAATATCAGCCGGTCATTTTCAAAACGGCACGTCGGAACGGGCAGCTGCTCGGCTCTTCGGTCGTGGTCGCCACCATTCAGTCGTTGATGGTCGATCGCCGGTATCGCGACGAATTCACTCCGTTTTACTTCGACCTGGTTATCAATGACGAGGCACACCGCTCAATCTACGGGGATGCACGCGAGGTGGTGCAGTTCTTCCAGGCGACCCGAATCGGATTGACGGCAACGCCGAAGGCATATCTTCGGAACGTCGATATCGACGCGTTGGCTGCTGAAAATCCGAAGGCACTCGAAGCGCGGCAGTTGCGCGACACCTACCACTATTTCGGCTGCGCCCCGGGGTTCCCGACTTATCGATACGACATTCTTGACGCGGTGCAGGACCCCGAGGGGCCATTCCTGTGCCTGCCGAAAATCTATGATGTGCGTTCGGACATCACGACGAAGGCGTTGGCCGATCTCGGTTGGTCGGTCACGGTCAACGAGCAGGAAGAGAATTACAAAGTACAGGACCTAGAGCGCAAAATTTTCACGCCGGCCCGTAATCAGCTCATGTGTGAGGCCTTTGTGCGGGAGGCTAAAAAGGACCCGATGGGGAAGATCGGCAAATCGATCGTGTTTGCCGTCAACCAAACCCACGCAACGACGCTCACTAAAATCTTCAATGAGCTGGAGCCTGGTCTGGCGGTAACCATTACGTCACGGATCAAGGACGCCTCGATAATCGCCAAGGACTTTAGGGACGGACGACGGCCTGAGCGGATCGCCGTGTCGGTCGACATGTTGTCGACCGGCTACAATTGCCGCGACGCCCTCAACATCGGGCTGATGCGGCCGATCTTTTCGCCGACGGAGTACATCCAAATCAAAGGACGGGGGACCCGGCTCTTTACCTTCGAGCTAGGCGGCGGAGGGACGCGGGATAAAGATAATTTTTTTCTCCTCGATTTTTGCGGGGTGGCTGAGTATTTCGAGGAAAAATACGACTACACCGTGCCGCTGACGGTGCCGCGCGAGAAGAAAGACAAAGAGCCTGCGCCGAAGGGCAGCGGGGCGGTCGGCGAGGTTGACGGTGGGCATGAGGGGGGAGAAGAGGGCGCTCCCCGGCCACCGGAGGCGGCGCGCGAAATACCGACCTGGGGCGGTTCGGACAGCATCGTGAGCCGAGAGATTATTGTGGTCGGCCCTCACGGCGAGAAGGTCGACGTGATGACCTTCCGCGGGTCCTTTGAGCGCGACGTGAAGGAGTTTGCCGAACAAGACCCGGATATGAAGGCGGCCGTGGCTGACGAGGATGATGACGCGGTCGAGACCATCATGAACGAGCGATTCTACCACCGGCCGGAAATGTACTATTCACCGGACAAGCTTGTGCTCTCTTACGGCGTGCCGGCGCCGACGCCCGCGTTTGTGTACAACGCAGTTGGAAAAAAACCGCTGCCGACTAAGGATGCTATCGTGTCGGATACGGTCGATTCGATCGCGGCGCGGTTCAATCTCCGTTACCATGAGCAGAAGTGGCTCGACGCGACAACGCAACTGATTGCGGACGATCCCAACGCGCTGGAGCGCTTCATTGGCGGAGACATGACGGTATTTCAAGCGGCACAATTTAATAGGCTCGGCGGGGTGCGCGCGCTCATGCAATTTAACGAACGGGATGAGGTATTCGAGGCGCTGCGCCAGTCGGTACTGGTGCGGCAATCGAGTCTTACGGCATAAAAATATGGACGCGAAAACACCAACCAACGGATCAAATTTCTTCTCTTCTGGACTGCGCCAGAAGGTCGATCAGCTCATGAACATCCTATGGGCGGGTGGCGTCAACAACCCGATGGATTCTATTGAGCAGATTTCATACTTGCTTTTCTTGCGGTTGCTCACTGAGAAAGACGACGATCACGCCGCACTTGATAAGAAATACACGCGGATATTCTCTGGGAAGTGGGCGCGGTTCGCGTGGGGCAACTTCGTGACGCTGACGGGTGACGGCCTGTTCGATGCCGTGCGCCAAGCGATTGAAAGCCTGCACGAGTTGCCGGGACTGTCGGAGACGGGCCGTCTGCTATTCAGCCGGGCGACGCTAAAGATTTATGATCGAGCAACGTTGCGCGCCGTGGTGCAGGGCGTTCACGAGCTTGATTTGCGGGCGCATGACGGCCACGACTTCAAGGGAGACATGTACGAGTACCTGTTGTCGAAGCTCTCGGCGTCAGGCACAAACGGTCAATTCCGAACGCCGCGACACATCATCAATCTCATCGTTGCGCTGGTAAACCCACAGCCCGGGCAGCGCGTCTGTGATCCGGCGTGTGGAACTGCCGGCTTCCTGGTCTCGGCCTATACGCACGTGCTGCGGCAGCACACCAAGCCCGCCGATTTGGAACGAGACATCGTTGATGGCGCTCTGTTGAAACCAGCACAGTGGCGTTTCCTCGAAGAGCAGGCGTTCACCGGCTACGACAACGACGCCAACATGGTGAAGATCGCAATCATGAATCTTTACCTGCATCAGCTTGAGAAGGCGCAGGTGCAGCTCATGAATCCGCTCACGACTGGCTTTGGTGGGGTCTATCCGGGAAAACGCTACGACGTGATCCTCGCCAATCCGCCGTTTGCCGGGCGCGTCCAGGACGAAAGCATACTTTCGGATTTGAATTACAAGCTGAATACGCGGGCCACAGAGCTTCTATTTCTCAAATGGTTTATCGACCATTTGAACGCGAACGGTCGAGCTGGCGTTATCGTACCCAACGGCGTGCTATTCGGCTCCACCAACGCGGCCACGTCCCTGCGTGAACTGCTCCTGACGGAGTGCGACCTGCAGGCCGTCATCAATCTGCCGAGCGGCGTCTTCAAGCCGTATTCGGGCGTAGGCACAGCGGCGCTCATATTCGAAAAGGGAAAGGGCACGCAGTCGGTGTGGTTCTACGATCTGAGCGCCGACGGCTTTAGCTTGGATGATAAGCGGACACCGGTTGAGGCCAACGATATTCCGGACGTATTGGCTAAATGGCCGAGCCGTGAAGAAGGCCCGAACAGCTACCGCGTACCGATTGAGAAAATAAAGGCAAATGGTTGGAGTCTCGCAGGCGGTCGCTATAAGCCGATGACGACTGAAGTCGTAAGCCATGATGCGCCCGCACAAATTCTCGGCGAGGTGCTGAAGTTGGAACACGAAATTATTAAACGGGGCGATGCGCTGCACGTGCGTCTCAGCAAGAACCCATGAAGTGCTGGCCTACAAAATCTCTGGATGATTTGATTCTGCCTACCGAGCAGCGTGACCCAAGGGAAAAGGCAGCTGAGGAGTTTTCCTATGTCGATATTGCGGGTGTCGACAACAAGACTAAGACCATTGTGTCAGTTAAGCGAATAGTTGGCGCCAAAGCACCGAGCCGAGCAAGAAAAATCATTCGCAAAGGAGATGTGATTGTTTCGACGGTGAGGCCTAACTTGAACGCAGTAGCTTTCGTTCCCAGCAGCCTCGACAATGAAATTGCCTCCACCGGTTTTTCGGTTCTCAGGCCGTCTGCGGATATAACGAGCGGCTATCTTTTCGCTTTCGTTCGGTCACCGTTTTTCATTAAATACCTCGTCGGTAAGACGACTGGAGCAAACTATCCCGCGGTAAATGACAGTGAAGTTAAAGGTGTGCCAATTCCTGCACCTCCCTTGGTAGAACAGGAGCGGATTGTTGGACTTTTGGACGAGGCGGACGAGTTGCGGAAGCTGCGCGCTCTATCTGACGATCGAATCGAGGAGCTCGTTCCCGCGCTATTTGACGAGATGTTTGGCGATTTGGTTGAGAATCCAAAGGGCTATCCGATTCGGCCGCTTGAAGAAGTTTGCACCAGAATAACCGACGGGACTCACCAGCCCCCTAAATTCTCTGAAAACGGACTTCCGTTTCTTTTCGTCAGAAATATCATCGACGGTTCTATCGACTTTGATACGGAGAAATTCATAACGGAAGAAACGTTCACTGAGCTGACCCGAAGGGTTAGGCCAGAGCGAGGGGACATTTTATACTCGACGGTCGGAAGCTATGGGGTCGCGGTACAGGTTGAGACAGACAGAAAATTTGCATTCCAAAGACACATTGGCCATCTGAAGCCAAATCGTAGCAAGGTTGATAGCGGCTTTCTTACCGCCCAACTCAATACGCCCTGGTTGAAGTCGCAGGCAGACCAGAGTGCAAGGGGTATTGCGCAGAAGACGGTGAACCTTGCTGAAATACGAAAGTTCAATGTGCTTATTCCACCGTTGCAGCTGCAAAAGGAGTTTGCGAAGCAGGTGAGTGAAATCCGCGAGCTCGAAGCCGAGCAAGCCGCCAGCCGCAGTCGCCTAGATGAGCTGTTTCAATCAATGCTGCATCGGGCGTTTAGCGGGGAGCTGTAGCCGCCTGGGGCCGGAGCGGCCGGATGCTACGATATGTTGCATGCTCCCCATTTCTAAAACCACATTTCTGCAATTCCAAATTTGCCCGAAAGACACATGGCTGCGGCTGCATAAGCCAGGATTGGTCGAAAAGTTTGTTCTGACCGAGTTTGAAAAACACTTGCTTGAGCAGGGCAACGAGGTCGAGGAAAAGGCTCGGCAATTATTCCCCAACGCCGTCCTCGTCTCCGCGACCGGCGATGAAGCACTGGAGAAAACGCGCCGGCTCATGGCTGCCGGCACGGAAGCTATCTTCCAAGCCACATTTCTAGCCGATGGGTTCTTCTGCAAATGCGACGTGCTTAAACCGGGTGCCGAGCCCGGCTCGTGGAATGTCTTCGAAATCAAGGGCACCAATTCGAAGAAAGAGGGGAGTGAGGATCGGGACCATATTTCCGACCTTGCGTTCCAGAAGCACGTCTTGGAGCTGGCCGGCGTAACCGTCGGCCGCACGCATATCATCCACCTTAATAAGGAATACGTTCGGGCGGGGCCGCTCAACGTGCAGTCGCTATTCATCATCGACGACAGCTCGGAGCAGGTTGCTGCGGCGGCTGCCGGACTGCTCGAAGAGATGCATGCCGCGCGGCACTATCTCAACCGGGCGGATGAGCCGAATATCGGATGCGATTGCCACTTGAGCGGGCGCAGCCGACATTGCCGGACGTTCTCATACTCACATCCGGAAATTCCGGAATATTCCGTGCATGACATTGTACGGATTGGCCAGAGCAAGAAGAAGCTCGAATATTTCATGGATGAGCACATTTTCGTTATTGACGAGGTACCGGATGACTTCAAGCTTGGCGCCGCGCAGGAATTGCAAGTGCGCGCGCATAAGAAACAAGAGCCAATCATTGTCCGCGACGCGATTGCGGAGATACTTGGTGCGTACGTATTCCCGTTGTACTTCCTCGATTATGAAACTTACGCGCCCGCCATTCCGGCCTTTGACACGTATTCGCCCTATCAGAGAATTCCATTTCAATTCTCGTTGCATATTCTGCGCGACAAAGACGGTGAACCCGAGCACGTTGAATTTCTCCACCGTGATCGAAGCGACCCAACCGCCACGGTCGCGGAGTTGCTGGGGCGGCATATCGACCCGAAAGGTACCGTTGTCGTCTGGTACGCTCCATTCGAGCGGGGGGTGAACGAAGAAATTGGCGGGCGGCTTTTAAGGTTCGCAAGCCAGATGGAGCGTATCAACGGCCAAGTGAAGGATCTGCGAGACGTGTTCGCTGAACAGCACTACATACACCCCGATTTTCGAGGCAGTACGTCTATCAAGGCGGTAATGCCGGTCTTGGTGCCGGAGCTGTCCTACGACGATTTAGAGATCAAGGAGGGCGCGACGGCGTCGGAGCAGTGGTGGAAAATGACCGCCGAGAATACTCCCGCAGGGGAGCGAGAGCGGGTTGTGGCGGCACTGCTCGCCTATTGCGGCCTGGATTCCTACGCGATGTATGCGATTTGGAAGAAGCTCCACCAGGTCGTTGAGGGTACGCCTTCAGTAACTCCTTAATGAGGATTCGGGACGTTCTGATGTGCAGTTCCATGAGGGGAGGGGTGCTGACACGTTCTGAAAGCAGTAGAGTGCCACTGGTAACGCCCGGCACAACCGCACCATAGAATTTTCGCAGTACAGTACGAAAATTTTTATGCGTGCCGTCGTTTCGATGGGCAATGTAGTTTCTGATGTACCGTAGTTCTGTTATGTAGGAAGCGTAGGCGCGCATAACGCTAATACAGTGGTCATTTGCACTGATCACGTGAATAACGTTTTCGCGGATTTCGGCTGCGTCGTTCCATATTGGATATCGCGGGCGTGGACGATTAAAATCTTTCATGGCAGTAAGAGCAGCTGCCATTGATCGGCGAGGCAGTTGAAGCTTGGGTATTGATCCGTCTAGGTAACGGGCGCCGCACGAAAGCTTTGCAAAAATAAGCTTGAGGTGATTTTCGAGCAAAAAAGATAGTCTCATTAACATAATCTCGGCGATAAGCTTTCTGTGGACTGGTGCGACGCCGGCCAAGGAGCGTAGCAAGGCAAGTAGGCGATCGGTCTCGTGAAAAAAGGAATTATGGTCGGGCGCGAGGCGAGCCATTGAACTGACTCGAAGGGTCTATGAAAACGCTTCCTGTAATATCTCATTGCGTATCGTGCGGGCTTTAATACGGTGAAGGTTGCCACTGGTGAAGCCAGAAATGTATCGAATAGCGAGCTCGCCAGCTTCTCCACTTTCCAGATAACCGGTTACTTCGGCGTCAATTTTGCGCATCACATCCTGTATTTTCTGGTTTGAAATGGTACGACGCCGCAACTGATCGAGAACATACATGAGGCTGAACGTGATTTGCGATGACCTAAAAATTGTATCGGAAAAATTTTTAGGATCTATGGCGGCAAGCTTTGAAAACACTACTTCCATTCGATGATCTGTCTCTTCTGCTTTTCGAAAATCCTCGTCGTGGTCTTTGTAATATTTACGGAGCAATGTTGGACTGTAGTCACTTAACCCTTGGAGGAGGTTGATGGCGAGGTCGGAAACAAATTGAACCTCTTGCATGCGTGAAATTTCATTAGCCGTGAAAATGTTTGTAGTGCGCCAAAAAGGAACTCTTTGGGCAGCCTGTTTGAGACAAAACTGTTTGAACTCACCACTAAATTGGGCGTTGAGTTTTTCCATGGGGTTCAGCGTTTTAGAAACGGAATTGATTCGTCCAAATATTTCGATCACGTCACGATCATCAGCGCCGATTAGATAACCAACAGAGAGAGAGGTCGTTAGAAATGACGTCCGTTCCTGCTTTGACAGCTCTGAGTATTTTACTTTTGTCTTGTGTGCGGGATGGCGTGCTGAAAACTCGTCATTACGGTAGGAAATAACACTCCGCACACGCTGTTGGCCGTCAACTACTTCTTTGAGGCTGCGCTCTTGGTCGACGTCAATTCTTTGTCGGATGTAAATGCTCGGAACAGGTTTCCGTTCGAATATTGTATTAATGAGATATCCCTTTTGGGGAGTAGTCCAGACAGACCGTCGCTGATACCACGGATTTATATCAAGCGCGTTTGCTCCGTAAAATCCGAGGAGGTCGGATATAATTAGGGATTCATAGTCGACACGTTCCATTGAAGCTTCTCCCGTGGAGCGCTTGGGCAGTAATCAACTGCCACAAGCGTAGCGCCAGTGAGAAGTATGAGGAAGCTCAGAAGGCAGAACGCGTGGTGAACAAGCACACGGATTTTCCACGAAGCGTGGCGGAAACGCCTTTTAATTTCCAACAAGATACAGCTATCACATGGGTTTGTCGCAGACCCCCTCGTCCCGAACCAGGTCTGCTTGGGTCGATGGTGGCGTTGTCGGCAAGAACGCCAAGCGAACCTAATACGCGGACATTCCGCGGACACCGTCATGCGGCCTTAGAAAAAAATCCCTAGTTATTGGCGCGCCCGAAGGGATTCGAACCCCTGACCTCTGCCTTCGGAGGGCAGCGCTCTATCCAGCTGAGCTACGGGCGCGTTCGGGGTTAGATAGCGGAACGCCCGCATGGCGGCAACGGCTGTCCCGCTTGCCGGGCGCACGGGCGGCTCCTAAGCTTCGCGACCGAGGGAACATGCAGGTATGGTGCGGTCGCCACGCGGCCGGCACCCGAGGAGAAACCGATGTCGCAACTTGCGGAAAAGACCGAAAAACGCGAGCCGAAAAGCGCCCTCATCAAGGACGCCGCGTTCAAATGGGACGATCCGCTCGATCTTGAAAGCGAGCTGACCGAGGAAGAACGCATGGTGCGCGACACCGCGCGCGACTATGCGCAGGACAAGCTGTTTCCCCGTGTGCTCGCGGCCAATCGCGACGGCGCCTACGACCCGGCGATCGCCCACGAGATGGGCGCGCTCGGGCTTCTGGGCTCGACCATCCCGCAGGAATACGGCGGCGCCGGCCTCGGCTACGTCTCCTACGGCCTGATCGCGCGCGAGCTCGAACGCGTCGATTCCGGCTTCCGCTCGGCGATGTCGGTGCAGTCGTCGCTCGCCATGCAGGCGATCTATGCGTATGGCAGCGAGGCGCAGCGGCGCAAATATCTGCCCAAGATGGCAACCGCCGAGGTGCTCGGCTGCTTCGGTCTCACCGAGCCCGACCACGGCTCCGATCCCGGCTCGATGGCGACGCGCGCCGAAAAGGTGTCCGGCGGCTTCCGCCTCACCGGCAACAAGACCTGGATCACCAATGCGCCGGTCGCCCACGTCGCGGTGGTGTGGGCGAAGCTCGACGGCAAGATCCGCGGCTTCCTGGTCGAGCGCGGCACCAAGGGATTCTCGACGCCGAAGATCGAAGGCAAGCTGTCGCTGCGCGCCTCGACCACCGGCGAGATCGTGCTCGAGGACGCGGTGGTGCCGGAAGAAAATCTCCTGCCGAATGTCGCCGGCCTGGCGGGACCGTTCGGCTGCCTCAACGTGGCGCGCGCCGGCATTGCCTGGGGCGCCATGGGGGCGGCGGAATTCTGCTGGCACCGCGCGCGCGACTACGTGCTCAACCGCAAACAGTTCGGCCGGCCGCTCGCCGCCAATCAGCTGGTGCAGAAGAAGCTCGCCGACATGCAGACCGAGATCACGCTCGGCCTGCATGCGGCGCTGCGGCTGTCCCGGCTCATCGATCAGGGCAAGGCGTCGCCGCCGGCGATTTCGCTGCTCAAGCGCAACAATTGCGGCAAAGCGCTCGACATCGCCCGGATGGCGCGCGATATGCACGGCGGCAACGGCATCGCGGAGGAATTCCACGTCATGCGCGTCCTCTGCAATCTCGAAACCGTCAACACCTACGAGGGCACGCACGATATCCACGCGCTGGTGCTCGGCCGCGCGCAGACCGGCATCCAGGCATTCTTCTGATGCCGTCAGTTCGCCCGGCCCCGGAATGACGGCGCCCAACGGAGGTACCGATGTGTCGTAACATTCGCACGCTGTTCAATTTCGAGCCGCCGGCGACCGAGGAGGAAATCCGCGCCTCCGCGCTGCAGTTCGTCCGCAAGCTGAGTGGATTCACGCGCCCGTCGCAAGCCAACGAGGCGGCGTTCGATCGCGCCGTCGATGAAGTCGCCGCGGTGGCCCGCCGGCTGCTGGGTTCGCTGGAAACGGCGCGGCCGGCGAAGGATCGCGAGGAGGAAGCGATGAAGGCGCGCGCGCGGGCCAAAGAACGATACGGCCAGCAGACGTAGAGTGTGATGAGCGGGCCCATGACCAATCCAGGCAAACCCATGTCTCCCGTTTCTCTCCTGCTCAACATCCTTTGGATCGTGTTCGGCGGCTTTCGGATGGCGGCCGGCTGGGTCATCGCCGCCGTCATCATGGCGATCACCATCATCGGCCTGCCCTGGGCCTGGTCGGCGTTCAGCATCGCCTCCTACACGCTGCTGCCGTTCGGCCGAAAGGCCGTCTCGCGCGCCGAGTATCTCGGCAGTCAGGACATTGGCACCGGGTTCCTCGGCTTCCTCGGCAACCTCATATGGCTGGTGCTCGCCGGCTGGTGGCTGGCGCTGGGCCATCTCCTCACCGCCTTTGCCCTTGCCTTCACCATCATCGGCATCCCGTTCGCCTGGGCGCATCTCAAGCTCGCCGGTATCGCGCTGTGGCCGATCGGCAAGATGATCGTCGATGCATGACGCAAAAATCAATTCACCTCGGGCCGCGGCAACGGCTTCGATCTCGCTCACGCGCGCCGTGAAAGGACCATTTCGATGACGCCCCATCACTTTCATGCCGTGGTTTGGATCGATCACCGCGAGGCGCGTGTGTTCCATTTCAGTGCCGAGGACGTCGAACGGCTCGTGCTGCGCCCTAACGATCCGACCAGGCACATCCACCACAAGGCGAATTCCATCGGCAGCGGCCACGCCGCGGAGGATCAAAACTTCCTGCAGGCGGTGGCGCAATCGATTGCGGATGCCGGCGCGGTCCTGATCACGGGTCCCGCCAATGCCAAGACCGAGTTGGTCAAGCACATTCACCAGCACGATCCGCAGCTGATGACGAAGCTGGTCGGGATCGAAACCGTCGATCATCCGACCGACGGGGAGCTCGTCGCCCATGCGCGGCATTACTTCAAGGCCGAGGATCGCATGCTGCCGCAGAAGGAGTAGGCGGCGCCTAGCTGGCGCGGCCGGCGATCACATCGTCGATAAGGGCCGCCAGAGTATCCAGCATTTCGCCGCGGACCTCGGCGTCGCTGCGGCCGCTGCGCGCCGGCACATGGAAGGAGTGATCGGCGTCCGCAAAAAGCTTCAGCTTCGCCCGCGCGCCAAGGTCCCGGCACAGCGGCTCGAGTTGATCAAGCTCCGCCAGCTTGTCGCGGGCGCCCTGCAGGAACAGCATCGGCACCTTCACGTCGAAGAGATGCCGGGCGCGCTCAATTGATGGCCGGCCGGCCGGATGCAGCGGAAAGCCGAGAAAGGCGAGGCCGCGGGCGCCTGGCAGCGGCGTTTGGGCCTGGGCCTGCGACGTCATCCGCCCGCCGAACGATTTGCCGCCGGCAAACAGCGGAAGTGCCGGGAACGCCCGCAACGCCGCGGCGACGGCGGCGCGGACGCACGCCTGCGCGAGTTGCGGCGGATCGGGCCGCCTGCCGCCACGCTCCATGTAGGGAAACTGATAACGCAAGGTGGCGATGCCGCGTTGCGCCAACTCCGCCACGACGCCGGCCATGAACGGATGATGCATCCCCGCACCGGCCCCATGTGCCAGCACGAAGCAAGCCCTGGCGTCGGCCGGTGCTTGCAACAAGCCGGACACGCGAACGCCACCGTCAACGGTGATAGCAATAGACTCCGCGGCAGACCGCACCGGCACTCCGTGAATCAGCGAGTAGCCCGCACCAACGACGGCGACATGCGGGCGTAGAGGTCGTGCCACCGCAGCGTCGTCTCCCGGGCGCAGCGCAGCACGAAGTGGTGCGCTGCAGACCCGGGATCGTGACAGGCTCGGAGAGCGTAAGCGCCGAACATGCGAAGGCCCCGGATCAGCGGTGCACCGCTACGCGCTGCACCGCATCCGGGGAACGATGTCTATAGCATGCCGGGATGGCGCAAATCGGAATCCGGGCTGCGAATCCTCACAAGAAACTCTGCGGGTCGATGTCGATGCCGAGCTTGATCGAGCCCTTCGCCTTGGGCGCAGCGTTGAGCCATTCGCGCAAGTAGGCGGAAAGATCGAAGTTGCGCGGCGCTTTGACGAGGAGGCGCAGCCGGTGGCGCCCGCGCATCAAGGCGAGCGGGGCTTCGGCCGGGCCGAGCACGCGAACGTCGTCGCGCTGCGGCGCGGCGCGGGCAAGCTGCCGCGCGAAGGATTGCGTTGAGCTCTTGTCGGTGCCGGAGACGATGAGGCTCGCGAGGCGGCCGAATGGCGGATAGTGGGCGCGCTCGCGCGCCTCGATCTCGGCGTCGTAGAACGCCGCACGGTCCTGCGCGATCAGCGCGCGCATCACCGGGTGGTCGGGCTGATGCGTCTGCAGAAGCCCGAGGCCGGCGCCGGCTTCGCGGCCGGCGCGGCCGATGACCTGATGCAGGAGCTGGAAGGTGCGCTCGGCGGCGCGCGGGTCGCCGTTGCTGAGCCCGAGGTCGGCGTCGACGACGCCGACCAGGTTGAGCATCGGGAAGTGGTGGCCCTTGGCGACGAGCTGCGTGCCGATGACGATGTCGAAGCGGCCGGCGGCGATGTCGGCGAACTCCTCGCGCATGCGCTCGACCGAGGCGACGAGATCGCTGGACAGCACCAGCACCCGCGCATGCGGAAACAGCGCGCGAACTTCCTCTTCGAGGCGCTCTACGCCCGGGCCGCAGGCGACCAAGGAATTTACCGCCTGGCAGTGCGGGCACGCGGCAGGATGCGGCATGGCGAAGCCGCAATGGTGGCAAACCAGCTGCTTGCGGAAGCGGTGATCGACCAGCCATGCGTCGCAGTTGGGACAGGAGAAGCGGAAGCCGCAGGCGCGGCACAACGTCAGCGGCGCATAGCCGCGGCGGTTGAGGAAAAGCAGCGCCTGCTCGCCGCGCTCGATCGCTGTGCGCACCGCGCCCGCAAGCGGCGGCGAGATGAAGCGGCCGGGCGGCGGGCGCTCGCGCCGCAGATCGATCGCCTCGACCGACGGCAATCGCTGGCCGCCGAAGCGCTCGGGCAAGGAAAGGCGCCGATAGCGCCCGCGCCGCGCATTGACCTCGGTCTCGAGCGACGGCGTGGCCGACGACAGCACCACCGGGATGCGCGCGATATGGCCGCGCACCACGGCCATGTCGCGGGCGTGGTAGTGCACGCCGTCCTCCTGCTTGTAGGCGGGGTCGTGCTCCTCATCGACCACGATGAGGCCGAGATCGGCGTAAGGCAGGAACAGCGCCGAGCGGGCGCCGACGACGACGGAAACTTCGCCGTCGGCCACGGCCCGCCAGGTGCGCGCGCGCCGGCGCGGCGTCAATTGCGAATGCCATTCCGCCGGCCGCACGCCGAAGCGCGCCGCGAAGCGATCGAGGAATTGCGCGGTGAGCGCGATCTCCGGCATCAGGATCAGGCTCTGCCGGCCGCGGCGGATGGTGTCGGCCACCGCCTCGAAATAGACCTCGGTCTTGCCCGAGCCGGTGACGCCGTCGAGCAGCGTCACCGTGTAGCCGTCCTCGGCGAGCGTGGCCCGCAGCGCCGCGGCGGCCGCGCTCTGATCGGCGGTGAAATCGGGTTGCGCAAAATCGGGATCGGGTTTTTGCGCGACCGGCTCGGGCGGCAGCGCCAAAACCTCGAGCGTGCCCTCGTCGATCAGGCCGTCGATGACGCCGGCGCTGACGCCCGCTTCGCGCGCGGCCTCGCCCTTGGCGCGCAGCATGCCGTCGGCCAGCAGCGCGAGGACACGCTGGCGGGCGCGGGTCATGCGCTGCGGCGGCGGTCCGGCAAGGCGCAGGCCAACGCGTTCGCGCTCGGCGCCGAGATGCTCGCCCATGCGCAGGCACATGCGCAGCACCATGCCGCGCGAGCTGACCGTATAGTTCGCGACCCAGTCGACGAAGCTGCGCAGTTCGGGCCGCAGCGGCGGCAGTTCGAGCTTTTCCTCGACATCCTTCAGGCGGTTGTCGAGCCGGGGATTGGGTTTTGGATTGTCCGCCCACACCACCGCGGTCGCCTCGCGCGCGCCGAGCGGCACGCACACGATGTCGCCCGGAGCGAGCTCAAGCTGTTCCGGCACCCGGTACGAATAGGCCCGGTCGAGGGCGACCGGGACGAGGACATCGACGACGCGCCTGGGCATGTCCCTAAGTTATGGACCACGGCCGATTCGGCAATTAAGGAAGCGGGAACGAAGGGGGTGCGATATATCCCGCCGTGTCAAGCGCACGACAAAAAGCACGACAAAACACCCCGCCGTTGGCGGCGCCGTTCCTGGCGCCGCAGGTCGCGGCCGAGATCGGGAGCTGGCTCGATCATCTCGGCGCCGAACGGCGCATGTCGCCGAAGACGATCGAAGCCTATCGGCGCGACGTGTTGCAATTCCTCGCCTTCCTGGCCGAGCATCTTGGCGGCGCGCCGTCGCTCAAGGCGCTGGCGGCGCTCGTTCCGGCGGACGTGCGCGCCTTCATGGCGGCGCGGCGGGGAGCCGGCATCGGCAGTCGGTCGCTGATGCGCACGCTCGCCGGCACCCGCGCCTTCGCCCGCTTTCTCGAACGCCACGGCAAGGGCAAGGTTGGCGCGCTCGCCGCCGTGCGCGCCCCGAAAATCGGCAAAACCCTACCGCGGCCGCTGACGATTGCGGGCGCCAGGGCCGTGACCGACCCGGATCTGCCGGCCGGCGACGGCCACGAACCGTGGGTTCACGCGCGCGATGCGGCGGTGCTCGCCTTGCTGTATGGCTGCGGGCTGCGCATTTCCGAGGCGCTCGGGCTCAAGCGTACCGATTTCGGCGCGCGCGACGCCATCACGGTAACCGGGAAGGGCTCAAAGCAGCGCATGGTCCCGGTGCTGCCGCAGGTCGCTAGGCTCGTCGCCACCTACCTGGCGCTGTGCCCCTATGACACGTCAGAAGACGGACCCTTGTTCCTCGGCGCCAAGGGCGGGCCGCTCTCCGCCCGCGTCGTCCAGCTCGCCATGGCGCGGCTGCGCGGTGCGCTCGGCCTGGCCGAGACGGCGACGCCGCACGCGCTGCGGCACTCCTTCGCCACGCATCTGCTCGCCCGCGGCGGCGACCTGCGCGCCATCCAGGAACTGCTCGGCCACGCCTCGCTCGCGACGACGCAGATCTATACCGAAGTCGACGCCGAGCGCCTGATCGAAGCCTATCGCAGCGCCCATCCGCGCGCCTGATCGGAATTCCGCCCTCGGATGTTCGGCGCTGACGCGCTCCGAGCCTGTCACGATCCCGGGTCTGCAGCGCACCACTTCGTGCTGCGCTGCGCCCGGGAAACCACGCTGCGGGGGGCGGCAACCTCTACGGCCAGGTTGTAATGCTATGGACATCGTTCCCCGGATGCGGTGCAGCGCGCAGCGGTGCACCGCTGATCCGGGGCCTTCGCTCACTCCGGGCTAGTGCGCTCTGAGCCCGTGACGATCCCGGGTCTGCAGCGCACCACTTCGTGCTGCGCTGCGTCCGGGAAACGACGCTGTGGGGAACGATGGCGGCTGCACCACTGATTCGTGCTATCAATGCGGCTTCCGCTCATTCCCGCGTCACTGGACATGAGCGGGCGGGTCTTCGTTCGCGTGAGGGCGAGCGAAGACTGGATCATCGTACGCCGAAATCAATCGCATTGCCGAAGAGGGGGCGAACATCATGCCGGAAGCACAGGAACACCTGGAACAGGCCGAGCACGCCGAGCACGCCGCCGGCTGGAGCAAGAAGATCGCGCTCTTGATCGCGGTGCTGGCGCTGTTCCTGTCGTTCTCCGAGACTCTCGGCAAGAGCGCGCAGACCGAGGCGATCAGCGGCAATGTCGAATCCTCTAACCTGTGGGCCTTCTTCCAGGCCAAGACCATCCGCATGACGGTACTGCGCACCGCCGCCGAGGGGCTCAAGCTCGAATCGGCCAGCGCCAGCGATCCGGCGATCAAGGGCGCGATGGATAAGCAGATCGATACCTGGCAGAAGACCGTGGCGCGTTACGACTCGGAGCCCGAGACCGGGGAAGGCCGCAAGCAGCTCACCGAGCGCGCCAAGCACACCGAAGAGCAGCGCGATCTCGCCATGGCGCGCTATCATCACTACGAATTGGCGTCAGCGGCATTCCAGATCGGCATCGTGCTCGCCTCGGCGGCGGTCATCACCAGCATGGTCGCGCTCGCCTGGTTCGCCGGCGCGCTCGGTGTCGCCGGCGCTGTGGTGCTGGCGTTTGGCCTGTTCGCGCCGCACGCCGTGCATTTGGTGTAGGGGCGCTCGTGGTGTAGGGCCGCTCGCCGAGGACTGACGCCATCATCCCGGTTTGGTGCCGCCGGCCGGCGCGTGCATGCGGCGGCGGATGCGCAGCATCAGCCGCACCGTGCGGCCGGCACGCCGCGGCGTGAACAGCGCGAGCTTCGACCTGATCTCATGCATCACCGGATCGACCAGCGCATGCGACCAGGCGCGCCAGGCGATGACGCGGTCGTGCAGCAAGCGGAACCAGTCGAGCTGCAACAGCTTATGGCGGCACACATTGAACACGAATGCCGTCACGCCGAGACCGACCAGCTTGGCGCAAAGCAGCATGACCACCGCGCCGATCCAGGAGCCACGCGCCAGCAGCCACAAGCCGCCAAACTTGAACGGCAGCAGCAGCGCGACCGGAAGGGCGAACACGGCGAGCGAAGCCGCGGGCGAGAACCCCTCGACCCAGGAAGCGAGCCGATGCTTCGCCCATTCGAGCGGCAGGCGCGCGACGACGGCCTCCACGATCGGCTCCAGGCGGTCCCACAGCCAGGCCTCTAACAGGAAGCAAAGAGCGACGACGATCCAGAACCAGCGAATGAGGCGGCGCATGCTGTCAGTAGTCCCCCGGTCCCCGGTCCTTAAAAATTGATGGCGCGCTTGGCGACCGCCAACGCCGCCTCCTTGACCGCTTCGGTCAGCGTCGGATGCGCGTGACAGGTGCGGGCGATATCCTCGGACGACGCCCCGAACTCCATGGCGACGGCAGCTTCCGCGATCATGTTTCCGGCATCCGGCCCCAGAATGTGCACACCGAGCACGCGGTCGGTCTTGGCGTCCGCCAGTACTTTGACGAAGCCATCGGTCGTCAGGTTCACTCTGGCGCGGGCGTTGGCGGTAAACGGAAATTTACCGACCTGGTAGGCGATGCCGGCGTCCTTTAACTCTTCCTCGGTTTTGCCGACCGTCGCGATCTCGGGGTAGGTGTAGACGACGTTCGGGATCACCTCGTAGTTCACATGGCCGGCCTGGCCGGCGAGGATTTCGGCGACGGCGACGCCTTCCTCCTCCGCCTTGTGCGCCAGCATCGGCCCGGCAATGACGTCGCCGATGGCGTAGATGCCGGCGACGTTGGTGCGGTAGTGCGCATCGACGGCGACCCGCCCGCGATTGTCCTTCTGCACGCCGACCGCCTCGAGGCCGAGCCCGTCGGTGTAGGGCACGCGGCCGATCGCCACCAGGACGATATCCGCCTCGATCGTCTCGGCGTCGCCGCCGCCCGCTGCCGGCTCGACCTTCACCTTGAGCACCTTGCCGGAAGCATCGACCGCGGCGACTTTCGAAGAGAGCCTGAAGACGAGACCCTGCTTCTGCAGCATGCGCTGGAATTGCCGCGCGATCTCGCCGTCGATGCCGGGCAGGATGTGATCGAGGAATTCGACGATCGTCACCTGCGCGCCGAGCCGCCGCCACACCGAGCCGAGCTCGAGCCCGATGATGCCGGCGCCGACGATGAGGAGTTTCTGCGGCACCTTGGCAAGCTCGAGCGCGCCGGTCGACGACACGATGCGCTTCTCGTCGACATCGACGCCGTTGAGGCGCGCGACGTCCGAGCCGGTGGCGATGACGATGTTTTTCGTCTCCAGCGTCTGCGTCGTGCCGTCCTCGGCTTTCACCTCGACCTTGCCGGGCGCGGCGATGCGGCCCGCGCCGTGAAAAGTCTCAATCTTATTCTTCTTGAACAGATAATCGACGCCCTTGACGTTGCCGTCGACGCCGGCCTGCTTGTACTTGAGCATCGCCGCAAGATCGATGCCGGGCTTGCCGACCTTGATGCCCATTTCGGCGAATTTGTGCCCGGCTTCCTCGAATAGTTCGGACGCATTCAGCATCGCCTTCGACGGGATGCAGCCGATATTGAGGCAGGTGCCGCCGAACGTGGCCATCTTCTCGACCACGGCGGTTTTCATCCCGAGCTGCGCCGCCCGAATGGCGCAGACATAGCCGCCGGGGCCCGAACCGATGATGATGAGGTCATAGGACATGACGCAAAATCCCTCTTCATTGTCATGCCCGCGTTCATCGCGGGCCTCCGCGTCTTTCTTGCACCGCGAGGGAAGGACGTGGCTGGCAGGGCATAAGCCCGGCCATGACGGAATGAGAACTACAAGTCCAGCACGAGACGCGCCGGCTCTTCCAGCGACTCCTTGACCCGCACCAGAAACGTTACCGCCTCGCGGCCGTCGACCAGGCGGTGGTCGTAGGAGAGCGCGAGATACATCATCGGCCGCGCTTCGACCTTGCCGGCGACCACCATCGGGCGTTCCTGGATCTTGTGCATGCCGAGAATGCCGGATTGCGGGGCGTTGAGGATCGGCGTCGACAACAGCGAGCCGTAGATGCCGCCGTTGGTGATGGTGAAGGTGCCGCCCTGCATCTCGTCGATCTTGAGCGCACCGTCGCGGGCGCGGCGGCCGAAGTCCGTAATGGCCTTCTCGATCTCGGCGAGCGATTTCTGATCGCAATCGCGCACCACGGGCACGACGAGGCCGCGCTCGGTGCCGACCGCGATGCCGATGTGATAGTAGTTCTTGTAGACGATGTCGGCGCCGTCGATCTCGGCATTGACGGCGGGGATTTCCTTGAGCGCCTGCACGCAGGCGCGCACGAAAAATCCCATGAAGCCGAGCTTGACGCCGTGCTTCTTCTCGAACAGGTCGCGGTACTGCGTGCGCAGCGCCATGACGTGGCCCATGTCGACCTCGTTGAAGGTCGTGAGCATCGCGGCGGTGTTCTGGGCATCCTTGAGCCGCCGCGCGATGGTCTGCCGCAGCCGCGTCATGCGCACGCGTTCCTCGCGCGCGGCGTCGTCGGCAGGCGACGGCGCCCGGACCTGGACGGCGGCGGCCGAGGCGGCAACCGGCGTCGGCTGCGCCGCGGCGCGCTCGATCGCCGCGAGCATGTCGCCCTTGCTGACGCGGCCGTCCTTGCCGGTGCCGGCGACGGCCGCGGCGTCCATGCCGGTTTCGGCGGCGAGCTTGCGCACCGACGGCGCCATGGAGTTATCGGCCGGCGGCGCGGCGGCCGGTTTGGGCGGCGCGGTTGGCGGCTTTTGCGGTGCGGCCGCCTGCTTGGGCGGTGCGGCCGCAGCCGCCGGCGCTGCTTTCGCCTGCGGCTCGGACTTGGGCTCGGACTTGGCGGCTGGCGCCGCGCCGGCGCCCTCCTTGATCTGGCCGAGCACCGCGCCGACCGCGACCGTTTCGCCGTCCTTGGCGGCGATCTCGCTGAGCACGCCGGCGGCGGGCGCCGGCACCTCGATCGTCACCTTGTCGGTCTCGAGTTCCACCAGCGGCTCGTCAACGGCGACCGCGTCACCCGGCTTCTTGAACCATTTGCCGATGGTCGCTTCGGTCACCGATTCGCCCAGCGTGGGCACGCGAATCTCAGCCATGGTTTCGTTTCCTGGTTCGCGCTGGATGGAGGACGCAGGGCAGAGGCGGAAAACGAGAACGCCTGTCGGTCGTGCGTCCGCCGCGGTCTGCTATCCCAGCGCCTCGTCCAAAAACTGCTTGAGCTGATTGAGATGTAGCGACATCTGCCCGACCGCGGTCGATGCCGATGCCGGACGGCCGGTATAGCGCGCCCGGCGCGACGTGGCGCCGATCTGATTGAGCACCCATTCGAGAAAGATATCGACAAACACCCACGCGCCCATGTTGCGCGGCTCTTCCTGGCACCAGACGATCTCCGCCTGCTTGAAGCGCGACAGTTCCAGCATCAGCGCCTTGGTGGGGAACGGATAAAGCTGCTCGATGCGCAGCAGATAAATGTCGTCGATGCCGCGCTTCTCGCGTTCCTCGTAGAGATCGAAATAGACCTTGCCGGAGCACAGCACGACGCGACGGATTTTTCCGTCGGCGACGAGCTTGACCGCGTGGCCTTCCGCCGCTTGCGGGGGAGGGGAGATCTGCGCGTCGTCCCACAGCAGCCGATGGAACGAAGTATCCGGGCCCATCTCGTCGAGCCGCGACACCGCCCGCCGATGCCGCAGCAGCGACTTCGGCGTCATCAGGATGAGGGGCTTACGGATGTCGCGCTTGAGCTGGCGGCGCAGGATGTGGAAATAGTTGGCCGGCGTCGTGCAGTTCGCCACCTGCATGTTGTCTTCGGCGCACATCTGCAGAAACCGCTCGAGACGCGCCGAGGAATGCTCGGGACCCTGGCCCTCGTAGCCGTGCGGCAACAGGCAAACCAGCCCCGACATGCGCAGCCACTTGCGTTCGCCCGACGAGATGAACTGGTCGAACACCACCTGCGCGCCATTGGCGAAATCGCCGAATTGCGCCTCCCACAGGGTCAGCGCATTCGGCTCGGCGGCCGAATAGCCGTACTCGAAGCCGAGCACGGCCTCTTCCGACAGCATCGAGTTGATGACTTCGTAGCGGCCCTGGCCTTCGCCGAGGTGATTGAACGGCGTGTAGCGGTGCTCGGTCTCCTGGTCGATGAGCACGGAATGGCGCTGCGAGAAGGTGCCGCGCTCGGAGTCCTGGCCCGACAGCCGCACCCGGCGGCCTTCGAGCAGCAATGAGCAGAATGCGAGCGCCTCGCCGGTCGACCAGTCGATGCCGGTGCCGGTTTCGATTGCCTTGCGCCGATTTTCCAGAAACCGGCTGAGGGTGCGGTGCAGATGGAAGTCCGGCGGCAGGGTGGTGATCTTCTGGCCAATCGACTTGAGCGTCGCGATCTCGACGCCGGTATGGCCGCGGCGCGGATCGTCGCCGTCGCCCGCCATCTTGAAGCCGGACCAGCGGCCGTCGAGCCAATCGGCCTTGTTGGCGCGGTAGCTTAGCGCCGCTTCGAGCTCGGTATCGAGCCGGGCGCGCCAATCCGCCTTCATCTTCTCGACTTCGCCGGTGGTGACGACGCCTTCGCCGACGAGCTTTTCGCCATAGATTTCGAGCGTGGTCGGATGCGCCGCGATCGCCTTGTACATCAGCGGCTGCGTGAACGACGGCTCGTCGCCCTCATTGTGGCCGTGGCGGCGATAGCAGAACATGTCGATGACGACCGGCTTCTGGAATTTCTGCCGGAACTCGGTCGCGATCTTGGCGGCGAAGACGACCGCCTCCGGATCGTCGCCGTTGACGTGGAAAATCGGCGCCTCGATCATCTTGGCGACATCCGACGGATAGGGCGATGAGCGCGAATAGCGCGGGTTGGTGGTGAAGCCGATCTGGTTGTTGACGATGAAATGCACCGAGCCGCCGGTGCGGTGGCCGCGCAATCCGGACAGCCCCAAGGACTCTGCCACCACGCCCTGCCCGGCGAACGACGCGTCGCCGTGGATCAGCAGCGGCATCACCATGGTGCGGTCTTCCCGCGTGCCGCCAAGCTGATCCTGCTTGGCGCGCACCTTGCCGAGCACCACCGGATCGACGATTTCGAGATGCGATGGATTGGCGGTAAGCGACAGGTGCACCTTGTTGTGGTCGAACTCGCGGTCCGAGGAGGCGCCGAGGTGGTACTTCACGTCGCCCGAGCCCTCGATCTCGTTGGGCGTCGATGAGCCGCCCTTGAATTCGTGGAAGATGGCGCGTTGCGGCTTGGCCATGACCTGGGCCAGCACGTTGAGCCGGCCGCGATGCGGCATGCCGATCACGATCTCCTGCACGCCGAGCGCGCCGCCGCGCTTGATGATCTGTTCGAGCGCCGGAATCATCGCCTCGGCGCCCTCGAGGCCGAAGCGCTTGGTGCCGGTGAACTTCAGCTCGCAGAATTTTTCGAAGCCTTCGGATTCGACCAGCTTGTTGAGGATGGCGCGCTTGCCCGCAAGTGTGAAGCTGATCTCCTTGTGGGGACCCTCGATGCGCTCCTGGATCCAGCCTTTCTGCGCGCCGTCGGAAAGGTGCAGGAATTCGACGCCAAGCGTCTGGCAATAGGTACGGTGCAGGATGTCGACGATCTGGCGGATGGTGCCGAATTCGAGGCCCAGCACGTTGTCGAGGAAGATCGGGCGGTCGAGATCGCCCTCGCCGAAGCCATAGGTGCCCGGATTGAGCTCCTCCTCGTCCTGCGGCGCCTCGAGGCCGAGCGGATCGAGGTTGGCGTGAAGATGTCCGCGCGCCCGGTAGGCGCGGATCAGCATCAGGGCGCGCACCGAGTCGCGGGTCGCCTGCTCGATCTCGGTGGCGGCAAGCTCGACGCCGCGGGCCTGCGCCTGCGCCTTGACCTTGCCGCCGAGCGTCTTGCCGGCTTCCGCCCACTCGCCGTCGAACGCCGCAGTAAGCTCGCTGCGCTCCGGCGGCGGCCAGCCGGGCCGGCCCCACGAGGCGCCGCGCGCGTTCTTGGCGACGTCGCCGGCATCATCCTTCAGGCTCTGGAAGAATGCCTGCCACTCGGCATCGACCGACCGCGGATCGGTCTCATAGCGCTCGTACAGATCGTCGATGTAAGCGGCATTGCCGCCGTAGAGGAATGACGTGCGTGCGAAAGCGGCGTTCGCGTCCTGACGAGACATGGCGAATCCTTTGGCAAATCCTGGCAAGTCCTGGCGGGGCAATGCCCGCGCTGGGGGTGAAACAGCCCCGAAAGGAAACGACCCAAGGGGCACGAAACGCCCGAATCGAATCAGCCCGGCCCGGCGCGGGCGATCCCTTGTACCCTATTTAATACGCCTGTGCGGCGGCCGAAAGACACAAGAAACGAATCAGGATTTCAATACTTCCGCAAGCGTCTTGCCCAGCCGCGCCGGCGACGGCGAAACCCTGATGCCGGCGGCTTCCATGGCGGCGATCTTGGAATCCGCGCCGCCCTTGCCACCGGCGATGATCGCGCCAGCATGGCCCATCCGCCGTCCGGGCGGAGCCGTGCGGCCGGCGATGAAGCCGACCATCGGCTTCTTGCGGCCGCGCTTGGCCTCGTCCGTGAGGAATTGCGCGGCGTCCTCCTCCGACGCGCCGCCGATCTCGCCGATCATGACGAGCGCCTCGGTCGCCTTGTCGGCCAGGAACATTTCCAGGATTTCGATGAAATCGGTGCCCTTCACCGGATCGCCGCCGATGCCGACCGCGGTAGTCTGGCCGAGGCCCTCGCGGGTCGTCTGGAATACCGCCTCGTAGGTCAGCGTTCCGGAGCGCGAGACGATGCCGACCTTGCCGGGCTTGAAGATGTTGCCGGGCATGATGCCGATCTTGCATTCGCCGGCCGTCATCACGCCGGGGCAGTTCGGCCCGATCAGGCGCGATTTCGAGCCCGACAGCGCCCGCTTGACCTTCACCATGTCGAGCACCGGGATGCCTTCGGTGATGCAGACGATCAGCGGGATTTCGGCCTCGATCGCCTCGCAGATCGCGTCCGCCGCGCCGGCCGGCGGCACGTAGATGACGCTGGCGTCGCAGCCGGTCTTGTCGCGCGCTTCGGCGACGGTGTCGAACACCGGCAGGTTGAGATGGCTGGAGCCGCCTTTGCCGGGCGAGGTTCCGCCGACCATCTTGGTGCCGTAGGCGATCGCCTGCTCGGAATGGAACGTGCCGTTGCGCCCGGTAAAGCCCTGGCAGATCACCTTGGTGTTCTTGTCGATGAGGATGGCCATCACGCCGCCTCCTTCACCGCTTTGACGATCTTCTGCGCGGCGTCGTCGAGGTCGTCGGCCGAGGTGACGTTTAGATTGGACTTGGCGATGATCTCCTTGCCGAGTTCGACATTGGTGCCTTCGAGCCGCACCACAAGCGGCACCTTGAGGCCGACCTCCGACACCGCCGCGACGACGCCCTCGGCGATCACGTCGCAGCGCATGATGCCGCCGAAGATGTTGACCAGGATGCCCTTCACGTGGTGGTCGGAGGTGATGATCTTGAACGCGGCGGCCACCTTGTCCTTGGTGGCGCCGCCGCCGACATCGAGGAAGTTCGCCGGCGTCTCGCCATAGAGCTTGATGATGTCCATGGTCGCCATGGCGAGGCCGGCACCGTTGACCATGCAGCCGATGGTGCCGTCGAGCGCCACGTAGTTGAGATCGTAGCGCGAGGCTTCGATCTCCTTCTCGTCTTCTTCGGTGATGTCGCGCAGCGCCACGATGTCGGGGTGGCGGTAGAGCGCGTTGTCGTCGAAGCCGATCTTGGCGTCGAGGCAGATAAGCTGACCCGCCTTGGTGACGACGAGCGGATTGATTTCAAGCAGGCTCATGTCCTTTGCCAGGAACGCCTGATAGAGCTTCGCCAGCACGGCTTCGGCCTGCTTGGCGACGTCGCGGCCGAAGCCCAGGACATGGGCGAGGTAGCGGGCATAATGCGGCATGAAGCCGGTCGCCGGATCGACCGAGAACGTGAAGATCTTCTCCGGCTGCGTGCGCGCGACCTCTTCGATGTCCATGCCGCCCTCGGTCGAGGCGACGAAGGCGACGCGCGAGGTCTCGCGGTCGACCAGCGCGGACAGATAATATTCGCGCTCGATGCTGGAGCCTTCCTCGATATAGAGCCGACGCACTTCCTTGCCGTGCGGCCCGGTCTGATGCGTGACCAGGGTCGAGCCGAGCAGCCGCTCGGCTTCGCGCTTCACGTCCGCCACCGCGTTGACCAGCTTCACGCCGCCGGCCTTGCCGCGGCCGCCGGCATGGATTTGCGCCTTCACCACCCAGACCGGGCCGCCGAGCTCGTTGGCGGCCTTCACGGCCTCATCGACGCTGAACGCCGCGCCGCCGCGCGGCACCGGCACGCCGAACTCGCGCAACACCGCTTTGGCCTGGTATTCGTGGATGTTCATGGCGAATGCCTGGGTCTATCAGCTGCGAGCTAAGCGAGCCCGAAGGATGCCCGCGCTGCGCGCGGGCACCTCGGGCGGTAGGTCGATCACTTGCCGAGATCGGGTGCGATCTTCTTGCAGGCCTCGACCAGGGTCTTCACGGCTTCCACCGATTTCTCGAACATGGCGCGCTCCGTATTGTTGAGCTCGATCTCGACGATGCGCTCCACGCCCTTGCTGCCGAGCACGACGGGCACGCCGACATAGAGATCCCTGATGCCGTATTCGCCGTTGAGCCAGGCTGCGGCCGGCAGCACCCGCTTCTTGTCGCGCAGGTAGCTTTCGGCCATGGCGATCGCCGAGGCGGCGGGGGCGTAGAAGGCGGAGCCGGTGCGCAGCAGGCTGACGATCTCGCCGCCGCCGTTGCGCGTGCGCTCGACGATCTCCTCGATGCGCGCCGGCGTGGTCCAGCCCATCTTGACCAGGTCGGGCAGCGGGATGCCGGCGACCGCCGAATAGCGGACCAGCGGCACCATGCTGTCGCCATGGCCGCCGAGCACGAAGGCGGTGACATCCTCGACCGAGACGTTGAACTCGTCGGCCAGGAAATAGCGAAAGCGCGAGGAGTCCAGCACGCCCGCCATGCCGGCAACCATCTGCTTGGGCAGCCCGCAGGCCTGCTGCAGCGCCCAGACCATGGCGTCGAGCGGATTGGTGATGCAGATGATGAAGGCGTGCGGCGCGTATTTCTTGATGCCGGCGCCGACCTGCTCCATGACCTTGAGGTTGATGCTGAGGAGATCGTCGCGGCTCATGCCCGGCTTGCGCGGCACGCCCGCGGTGACGATGCACACCGCCGTGCCCTCGATCGCCTCGTAGGAATTGGTGCCGGAAAAGCGGGCGTCGAAGCCGTCCACCGGCGACGACTGGACGAGATCGAGCGCCTTGCCCTGCGGCACGCCCTCGGCAATGTCGAACATGACGACGTCGCCGAGCTCCTTGAGACCGATGAGATGCGCCAGCGTACCGCCGATTTGACCCGAGCCGATCAACGCAATCTTGTTTCGCGCCATCCGACGAATGTCCTTGATTGGCAGGAGAGTCCGGCTGCCGCGGTCATTAGCCTTTTCGGCAGGCCCGTTCAAGCCGCCGGAACAAAAACGGCCCACCACCATTGACGGGCGGGCCACCGCGAACGCGGCGCCGCAATGAAGTGCAGGAGATGGCGAGCGGACATGGCGAGCAAACGTAGGTCCGCGAAGGCGCTGTTTGCGATGCTCGGGCCGGGCCTGGTGACCGGCGCGGCCGACGACGATCCGAGCGGCATCGCCACGTATTCGCAAGGCGGCGCCCAGTTCGGCTACTCGCTGTGCTGGACCATGTTCCTCACCGCGCCGTTCATGATCGCGATCCAGCTGGTGAGCGCCCGCATCGGCGCCGTTACCGGGCGGGGATTGGCCGCCAATCTCGGCAAGGCGCTGCCGGCCGTGCTGCTGCACGGCATCGTCGGGCTCCTGCTCATCGCCAACACGCTCAACCTCGCCGCCGACATCGCGGCGATGGGCGAGGCCGCGCGGCTCGTCATCGGCGGCGCTGCCGTCGTCTATGTCGCGGTGTTCGGCATCGTGTGTCTCACCGCCGAAATCATGATCCCGTATCACGCCTATTCGCGCTACCTGAAGGCGCTGACGCTGGTGCTGTTCGCCTATGTGGCCGCCGCCTTCAGCATCCGGATTCCGTGGGGTGACGTGTTGGCCTCGACGTTTGTGCCGCGCCTGTCATGGAGCCGCGATTACAGCGTGATGCTAGTGGCGATCTTCGGCACCACGATCAGTCCGTACATGTTCTTCTGGCAGGCCGGGCTCGAAGCGGAGGAGCGCCGGCTGCGCAGCCGCAACGGCGAGGCTGCTGCCTACATCGCCAAGCGTCTCGCCCAGCGCGAAGTGTTCCGCATCAGGCTCGACACCACCGTCGGCATGGTGCTGTCGAACCTCATCGGCTTCTTCATCATCGTCACCACCGCCGCAACGTTGCACGCGAACGGTGTCAGGGAGATCGGCACCGCGGCGCAGGCCGCCGAAGCCTTGCGGCCGCTGGCCGGACCTTTGGCGTTCTTTCTGTTCGCCCTGGGCATCATCGGCACCGGGCTCCTGGCGGTGCCGGTGCTCGCCGGTTCTGCCGCCTACGCGGTGGCGGAGAGCTTCGGCTGGCATGGCAGCCTCGAATTGCCGGCCCGCAGCGCGCCGGGCTTCTACCTCGTCGTTGCGGCGGCGACGATCGCCGGCTTGCTCGTGGCGCTCACGCCGCTCGATCCGATCCGCATGCTGTTCTGGAGCGCCGTCGTCAACGGCATCGTCGCCGCGCCGCTGATGATCGCCATGATGCTGGTGGTGACGAGACCCAAAATCATGGGCAAATTTGTCGCCCCGCGCGCGGTGACGATCTTCGGCTCATGCGCGGCGGCGGTCATGTGCGTCGCCGTCGTGGCGATGCTGGCCGCGAGCTTTACCGGCTGAGCGCACCGGGCGTCATGTTTCCACGATGCCGGCGGAAGAACCGGAGTGCCGCGAATGCGCGGCGCCGTGCGGCTGCGCCAAGTAGGCCTGCGAGCGCATTTCGATCAGGCGCGAGGCGGTGCGCTTGAATTCCTGCGCCTCGAAGCCTTCATCCGCCTGATAAAGCTCGTCCGGATCGGTCGCCGCCGAGGCGATGAGCTTCACGTTCATGTCGTAGAGCGTGTCTATCAGGATGATGAAGCGTTTGGCGGCGTTGCGCGTTTCGTAGGTCATCGCCGGAATGTGGTCGAGGATGATGGTGTGGAATTCGCGGGCGAGCCGCAGGTAGTCGGCGGCCGCGAGCGGCGCCTCGCACAGATCGTGGAAGGTAAAGCGCGCCACGCCCATGAAGGCGCGGGGAACGTGCAAGATGCGGCCCTTGAGCGGCAGGTCCTGCGCGGCGCCGTCGTGGCCGCCGGCGAGCCGCCGCCAGGCATCGTCGAGCGCGGCGTCCGCCACCTTGTCGGCCGGCACATACCAGACCGGCAGGCCGCCGAGTTTTTCCAGGCGGAAATCGGTGCGGGCGTCGAGCCGCACCACGTCCATGCGCTCCTCGATCATTTGGATGAACGGCACGAACAGGGCGCGGTTCAAGCCGTCCTTGTAGAGTTCGTCCGGCGGCACGTTCGAGGTGGCGACCAGGACGATGCCGCGCTCGAACAGCCGCGCGAACAGCCGGCCGAGGATCATGGCGTCGGCGATATCGGTGACATGGAATTCGTCGAAGCACAGCAGCCACGCCTGCTCTGCGAGCGCATCGGCCGTGAGCCGGATCGGATCCTCGTCGGGATGCTCGCCGAGTTTCATCTTCTGTCGCAGCGCGTGAACATGCTCGTGCACGTCGAGCATGAATTCGTGAAAGTGCGCGCGGCGCTTGCGCGTGACCGGGCTCGCCTCGAAGAACAAGTCCATCAGCATGGTCTTGCCGCGGCCGACGGCGCCGTAAATGTAGAGGCCCTTGATCGGCGGCAGCGCATTCGCGCGGCTGCCGAACAGCCAGCCGAGCGACGACGATTTGCGCGCCAGCCGGTATTCCGCGATCCGCGTCTCGAGCCGCGTCAGCATGGCGACGACGGCGAGTTGCGCATCGCCGCGCTCGATCCTGCCTGCGGCGACGCCGGCGGCGTATTGCGCGGTGACGGTGCTCGCCATGATTCGGATTAACTGTTGTGGGCGAAACGTGGCAGGAAGAAGCGAACAATTAGTGTTGCCGACCGGATTGCGAATTGATTTGGTCAAACAATCGTGAACGATACAAGAGCCATGCGTAAACGGAATATGGGCATGTTGCTCAATGCTTCAGCTTGCTAAATTTTTTCGGCGCACGACATGATGCCGGTGCGGCGTGCGCGCGAAAGACGTTTGTCACGCCTTCGAGCTCTGAGAGGGGAAGCGACCGAGAGGGTTTTGTTGACGACAATGTCAGGAGACCCTTTATGCAGGATGTTCTTCCCGAAGGCGGCGCGATCCGCAAATTGTGGGTCGGAGAAGGCGCCAAATATCGCGACCACATGTTGCGCCTCGACCCGGCGAGCCGGCAGAGCCGGTTCGGCGGCGGCGTATCCGACGATTTCATTGCCAGCTACGTTGATCTGTCGATATCGCTCGACGCCGTCGTGCACGGCTTTTTCATCGGCGGACTGATGCGCGCGGCCGCCGAACTGCGGCCACTGGGCTTGCGCTTCCCGGGCCAGGCGGAAGCCGCGATGAGCGTCGAGAAGTCGTGGCAGAGTCACGGCGTCGGCTCGGCGCTTCTGCGCCGCACCTTGCTCGCCGCGCGCAACCGCGGCTTTCGGCTCCTGCACATGGCATGCCTCGCCGAGAACCGGCGCATGCAGCAGCTCGCCCGCAAGTTCGACGCCGAACTGTCGTTCGATTTCGGCAACGTGGTCGGCGAGGTCGAGTCTTCGCGCCCGACGGCGCTGTCGTTGATGCGTGAAATGATGGCCGACAGCCACGGCTTCGCCACCGCGATGCTCGATTTGCAGACGCGGATGCTGCGGGCGTGATCGGTGCTCACCCGCTACGCCCGCCGCAGCACGGTCTCCGCGAGCGGATAGGCGGCCTCAACCACGTAGGGGCCGCCGCCGACCGAGGCGCGCGAGGAGAACAGCACGAAGCGCGAGACCTGGAACGGCTGCGAGCGAAAATGGCCGCCGGCGGCGAGGTAGTCGGCGACCTGCCGGCTCGAGGTATCGCGCAGGCGCGCCAGCGTCACGTGCGGCGTGTATTTGCGCCCTTCGGGCTCGAGCCCGAGCCGCTGCAGCAGCCGCTCGTGCTCCGCCTGCAATTCCATCAGCGCCGCGACCGCAGGCACGGCGGCGACCAAGGCCCGCGGCTTGCGGCCGCCGAAGGACGACAGCCCGTCGAGGCGCAGCTCGAAGGCTTCGCGCCGCACGGCGGAGAGCATGCCGGCAATGTCGCGCGCCAGCGCCGCATCGATGTCGCCGATGAAGCGCAGCGTGATGTGATAATTCTCGGTATCGATCCAGCGCGCGCCCGGCAGGCCGCCACGCATCATGGCGAGCGACTGGGCGACCAGGGGGGGAATCTCAAGTCCGGTGAACAGGCGGGGCATAACTGACCTGCGGCTCGTTTTTGGGCGATTCGCAGCGTTCGCAGCATGCGGGGATCGCACCGGGCGTGCAACCCTTACGACGGTCGCTGCGTGCGGACGCGGGCAATGAGTTCCTCCAGTTTCGGCACCAGGCGGCCGACGATCACCTCGACGCCTTTGGCATTGGGATGCATGCCGTCGTGCTGCGTGAGGCTGAGATCGGCGGCGACACCATCGAGGAAGAACGGATAGAGCAGCACGCCGTATTTGGCGGCAAGCTCGGGGTAGATGCGCTCGAACTCCGCCCCGTACTCGGCGCCGAGGTTTGGCGCCGCGCGCATGCCGCAGAGCAGGACCGCGATATGACGCTCGGCGAGGCGGCGCAGGATGGCGTCGAGCGCATCCTGTGTCACCGCGGGCTTGATGCCGCGCAGCATGTCGTTGGCGCCAAGCTCGACAATGACCGCATCGGTGCCCTGCGGTACCGACCAATCGAGCCGGGCGAGCCCGTCGGCCGCGGTATCGCCGGAGACGCCGCCGTTTTCGATCTCCGCGGCGACGCCCTTGGCGGCCAGCGCCGCTTGCAAACGGGGAACCAAGCCGTCCTGGTCGGGCAGGCCGTATCCGGCCGTCAGCGAATCGCCGAGCGCGACGATCTTGATCGGCGTTTGCGCGTGCGCGGCCGGCGCCGCTGTGGCGGCGGCGAGCGCCACGCTACAAAGCGCCGCCAGAGCGATGTGGCGCAGCGCTTGCCGCCACCCATATGATGAGCCGGCCCCGTTTCCTCGCCCGCACGCCGGGCCGAGCAGGGCGGAGCACAGCGAGGGGCGTGAGCCGGCCGGCAGCATGAACGACATTTTGGGGCATTCCTCCGCCGGCGAGGCCATTGCATTGAGCGGCGTCAACCTGTCGCTCGGCCGCGGCGCCGCCCGCGTCCATATCCTGAGAAACATCGACCTGCATATAGGGCGCGGCGAGGCCGTCGCACTCCTTGGGCCGTCGGGTTCGGGCAAGTCGACGCTGCTCATGGTCATGACCGGTCTCGAGCGGCCCGACAGCGGCTCGGTCATGGTTGCCGGACACGACCTGCAGCGGCTCGACGAGGACGAACTCGCGCGCTTCCGCGGCAGGAATGTAGGCATCGTGTTCCAGGCATTCCACCTGATCCCGACCATGACGGCGCTGGAGAACGTCGCCGTGCCGCTCGAACTCGCCGGCGAGCGCAACGCCATTGCGCGCGCCGAGCGCGAGCTTGCCGCGGTGGCGCTGGCCGGGCGCCTCCATCACTATCCGGCCGAGCTTTCTGGCGGCGAGCAGCAGCGCGTCGCGCTCGCCCGCGCGCTCGCACCCGATCCACTCCTGGTGGTGGCGGACGAGCCGACCGGCAATCTCGACGAGGCGACGGGACGCGACATCATCGAGCTTCTGTTCCGCGGTCATGGCGAACGCGGCACGACGCTGGTGCTGGTCACGCACGATGCGGCGCTCGCCGCGCGCTGCGATCGGGTGCTGCACATGCGCTCGGGACGGATCGAGAGCCTCGCCACCGCGCCGGGGACGTCGTGACGCAGCAAGAGCGAAACGGACAGAAGGGACATGAGGCACGGCGCGTGCCGCTCGCGCTCAAGCTCACCTACTCGGCGTTCATGGCGGCGTTCATTCCGGTCTATTGGCACTATTACGGGCCGACGAACTTTCTGTATTTCTGCGATGTTGCGCTGATCCTGACGCTGCTCGCGATCTGGCCCGAGAACGCGCTGCTGGTGTCGATGTGCGCGGTCGGCATTTTGATTCCGCAGGCGGTTTGGGTGGTCGATATCCTGGCCGGGGCCATGGGCTTTTCGTTGACCGGCATGACCGACTACATGTTCGATGCCCAACGCTCGCTGTTCCTGCGCGGCCTGTCGCTGTTCCACGGCTGGCTGCCGTTCCTTCTGGTCTATCTGGTCTGGCGGATCGGGTATGACCGTCGCGCGTTCTGGGCGTGGACTGGGGTCGCCTGGATTTTGCTGCTTGTCTGTTTCTTCCTGATGCCGCCGCCGATGCCGGATCCCGGGCTGATGCCGGTCAACATCAACTACGTGTGGGGCTTGAATGACCATGCGGCGCAGACCTTGGTGCCGGCCGCCGTCTGGTTCTGCGGACTGATGGTCGGATTGCCGCTTCTCGTTTTCGCGCCGACCCATTTCGCGCTGGCGCGCGCAATGCCGGAGGCGGCGTGATGCTCGCCCCGACGCCGCGGCCGAGCCGGCTGGTCCCGTTGCGCTTCGCCTGGCGCGAACTGCGCGGCGGCGTGCGCGGCTTCGTCGTGTTCATCGCCTGCATCGCACTCGGCGTCATGGCGATTGCCGGGGTCGGCTCGGTCGCAAAAAGCCTTGCCGACGGTCTCGCCGGCGCCGGCCGCGTCATCCTCGGCGGCGATCTCGCCTTCACGCTCATTCAGCGCGAGGCCGGCGAGCGCGAGCGCGCCTTCCTCGATGCGCATGGCGCCGTCTCCGTTGCCGCCACCTTGCGGGCGATGGCGCGCACTCCCTCGCATGCGGGGGACGCAAGGGAGGCGGGGACCCTCGTGGAGGTCAAGGCAGTCGACGACGCCTATCCGCTGTTCGGAAGCGTCGCGACCGATCCCGCCATGGCGCTTGCGACTTTGTTCGCACAGAACGGCGATGCCTTCGGCGCCGCCGTCGATCCGGCGCTGCTGACGCGGCTTGATCTGAAAACCGGCGACCGCATCACCATCGGCGATGCCACGATCGAGCTGCGCGCGGCGCTCACCGGCGAGCCCGACAAGCTTTCCGGCGGCATCGGCCTGGGGCCGCGCGTGCTGATGAGCACTGCGGCGCTGCGCGCCACCGGGCTCCTGCAGCCCGGCAGCCTGGTGCGCTGGCAATACCGGCTACGCCTGCCGCAAGCCGATTCGAGCGATCGTGCCGTCGCGGCGCTCGAGAAGCAGGCCGAAGACACGTTGCCCGACGCCGGCTGGGAGATCCGCACGCGCAGCAAGGCGTCGCCGCAGCTCGAGCGCAATGTCGAGCGGTTCAGCCAGTTCCTGACGCTGGTCGCCCTGACGGCTCTCCTGGTCGGCGGCGTCGGCGTGGCGAACGCCGTGACGAGCTATCTGGCGCGCAAGCGCGACGTGATCGGAACCATGAAGGCGCTTGGCGCGACGGGCGGCGGTGTGTTCGCCGTCTATTGTACCGAGATCGTGCTGGTCGCGCTGTTCGGCTGTCTGCTCGGCGCCGGTCTCGGCGCCGGACTGCCGTTCGCGATCGTGTGGCTGTTCGGCGGCATCATCCCGCTTCCCGTTGCGCCGGCCGTGCATCCGACGGTGCTGATGCTGTCGGTCGCGTATGGGCTTCTCACCGCGCTCGCCTTCGCGCTCTGGCCGCTCGGGCGGGCGCATGACGTGTCGGTGTCGATGCTGTTCCGCGACCAGGTCGCCGCGGAACGGCGCTGGCCGCGGCGGCGCTACGTGGCCGCGACCGCGCTGATCGTCGCCGCCCTCGCCGCGCTCGCGATCTTCAGCACCTACGAGCGGCGCATCGCGGCGATCTTCGTTCTCGCCGCGGCCGCAGTCTTCGTGATGCTGCGGCTCCTCGCCCTCCTCACCATGGCGGCCGCCCGGCGCCTGCCGCGCCCGCGCTCGACCATCGTGCGGCTCGCCGTCGCCAACATCCACCGCCCGGGCGCCTTGACGCCGACCATCGTGCTGTCGCTCGGGCTCGGGCTCGCCTTGCTGGTCACCGTGATCGAGATCGACGGCAACCTGCACAACGAGTTTACCGCGGCGCTGCCGGAACAGGCGCCGTCGTTCTTCTTCCTCGACATCCCTTCGGCCGGGGCCGAAAACTTCGACGCCTTCGTGCAAGAGCGCGCGCCGCACTCGACGCTTGAGCGCGTGCCGATGCTGCGCGGCCGCATCGTCGCCGCCAACGGCGCCAAGGCGCAGGACCTCAAGCCTGCGGAGGGATCGCGATGGGTGCTGCGCGGCGACCGCGGCATCACCTATTCGGCCACCGTCCCGCCCGGCTCGCGCATCGTGCGCGGCGCGTGGTGGGACCGGGACTACGCCGGCGAGCCGTTGGTCTCGCTCGAAAGCCGCACGGCACGCGACCTCAACCTCAAGGTCGGTGAGCTCATCACCGTCAATGTGCTCGGCCGCAACGTGACCGCCCGCATCGCCAATCTCCGCGCTGTCGATTGGGCAAATCTCGGCATCAACTTCGTCCTGGTCTTTTCGCCCGGCACGTTCAACGGCGCACCGCATTCCGACATCGCCACCCTGACATTCGCCGACGGCGGCACCGTCGCGGAGGAAACGGCGCTCATCAAGGCGCTCGCCGACGCCTTTCCCAACGTCACCGCGGTGCGGGTGAAGGACGCGCTCAACACGATCGACGGCATCGTGACCAACCTGATCCTGGCACTGCGCGGTGCGAGCGCGGTGACGCTCATCGCGGCGGCCCTGGTGCTGGGCGGCGCGCTCGCCGCGGGCCAGCGCTTCCGGGTCTACGACGCCGTGGTGCTGAAGACCTTAGGGGCGACCCGCCGCCGCCTCCTCGCCGCCTACGCGCTCGAATATCTTCTCATCGCTCTGGCCACCGTGCTGTTCGCCGTTGCGGCCGGCACGCTCGCCGCCGCTCTGGTGGTGACCCGGGTGATGGAATTTCCCTTCGTGTTCGTCGCCGCACCGGCGGCCGGCGCCGTGCTCGCCGCACTCGCCGTGACGGTCATCCTCGGCCTGGCCGGCACGTTCACCGCGCTCGGCCGCAAGCCCGCGGAGGTGCTGCGGAATCTCTAGCCGGCCGCGGCGCGCCGGTAGGATGAACGATTTGTAACCACGCCAAATATGGCTTCAAAGCCATCTGGCGCAGGCGCGGCTTTGCCATTAAGTTTGGGCCAAGCGTATGCCGGCGTCATCCGCCGGACGCCAGGACCCGGCCAGGGCCGGGACAACCCAGGGGTATTCTCCATGTCCGACTTCGATCGGAATGTCTCGACCGCCCGGACCGGCTATCGCACGGACCAGGTGGCGATCGATGCGGGTCTGCGCGCCTACATGATCCGCGTCTACAACTACATGGCCAGCGGCGTCGCCCTGACCGGCATCGTCTCTTGGCTGACCTATCAGGCGGCCGGCGGTGACGCCATTCACGTCGCCGGCAATCAGGTCACCGGATTGACCAGCTTCGGTCAGGCCGTCTTCAGCGGTCCGACGACGATCGTGCTGTTCCTCGCCACGCTCGGCCTGGTGTTCTTCATGAGCTTCCGCATCAACCGGCTGCAGCCGAGCACCGCATTGGCGCTCTTCATGTTCTATGCCGGCTTGCTCGGCCTGATGCTGGCCTCGGTGTTCCTCGCCTATACGGGGGCGTCGATCACCCGCACCTTCTTCATCTCGGCGGCCTCGTTCGGCGCGTTGAGCCTCTACGGCTACACCACGAAGCGCGACCTCTCGCCGATCGGCTCGTTCCTCATCATGGGCCTGTTCGGGGTCATCCTGGCGATGATCGTCAACGTGTTCCTCAAGAGCCAGGGGCTCGAGTTCATCATTTCGATCCTCGGCGTGCTGATTTTCGCCGGGCTCACCGCCTGGGACACGCAGCGGATCAAGGAGAACTACAGTGAGATGGACGACGGCACCGTTGCCGGCCGCAAGGCGGTGATGGGCGCGTTGTCGCTCTACCTCGACTTCATCAACCTGTTCCTGTTCCTGCTGCGCTTCATGGGCGACCGGCGCTGATTGTTCGAGCGCCAAGGACTGCTAATTCCGACGCCTCGGGCCCGCGCCCGGGGCGTTGCTGTTTCCGCCCCGCGCTGCTTGCTGCGCACCGATGAGCGGCGTTGACATCCGGCCGGGCCGGCCGGCCGACATCGCAGCGATTACCCGCATCTATGCCCACGCCGTCCAGCACGGCACGGCGTCGTTCGAGCTCGACGCGCCGGATCAAGCCGAGATGGCGCGCCGCCAGAGCGCGCTCGTCGCCGGCGGCTATCCGTATCTGGTTGCCGAGCGCGCCGGCGCGGTCGCGGGCTACGCCTATGCCGGCCCTTACCGGGCGCGCCCGGCCTACCATTGGGCGGTCGAGGATTCGATCTATGTCGCGCCGGAATTCCACCGCCAGGGCCTGGGCGCGCGCCTGCTCGCTCGCCTCGTCGCCGACGCGCAAACGCTCGGCTTTCGGCAGATGATCGCGGTGATCGGCGATTCGGCGCAGACCGCTTCGATCGCGCTCCACGCCGCGGCCGGCTTCCGCATGATCGGCACGCTGCAATCGGTCGGCTTCAAGCACGACCGCTGGCTCGACACCGTGCTGATGCAGCGTTCGCTCGGCAGCGGCGATGCCGCGCCGCCTTGAGCGCGCTCAGCCCGCCACCACGCGGACCGAGCGATCGAACACGCCGAGGACGCGCTCGAGTTCCCGGCCGCGACGCACGATGTGCCCGGTCGCCGAAATGACGCTGTAGGCGCCCTGCCGGCGCTCCAGCCGCGGATTCTTCTCGATGCGGTAGATGGGGATTTCCGAGGCTCGGCGGAACACGGAAAACACCGCGCGATCCTTGAGAAAATCGATGGCGTAATCACGCCATTCGCCGGCCGCGACCTTGCGGCCATAGAGCCCTAAAATGCGGTCGAGCTCGCGCCGGCTGAAGGTGACTTCGCTTGCGGGGGCGGGCGAACGCACCTCGCCCCCGCGCAACGCGCTGGGTTCGATCTCGCCGAAATCCATACGGCGCCTCCTTCCTATGTCAAAGGAACTTCATGATCGCGCCAGACGCGAGCGGCGGCAAGGGTTTCGTGCGCGGCATGTGGGCAGCAGAACTGCGGGCGCGGCATGCGCTCGCTGCGCAGCCGGCGCGAGCGCTCAACGCGCGTGCGACATTTTCGACCGCGGGAATCACGGATTCGTTAGACGAATCATAAAGCAGCCCTATTTCGGCCAAGCACACGCCAAGCTGAACTGCGAAGTAGTCCACTGTTGCCTCAGGGCCCGGTTCGGATCGTGTTCCGGATTCCTCAGCCCCCCAGCCCCCCGGGGCGCGGACGGACCGGGCCAGAGTCTTTGCGTAAGGTTAAATCCCCAAAGCGTTCAGGCCGGCACGTCGCCGGCCTTTTTTTATTTTTCATTGCTGTGCGGATGAGACAGGCGACGAAGGACGACAGACTGCGCACGATGACTACGCACGACAGACTACGGACGACAAACTACGGATGATTGATTAGGCACGACAGCAGGCGGAGGACGGGAAGCGTCGCGGCGATGGTCGAGGCCGCAGGTCCATCATCTGACTTGCGTCGTAAGGCCTCTCTGCTCTGTCGTCTGCGGCACGAGCGGCGCGTACGCGGCGCCGACGATGATGCCGGGCTTGTCGTGCGCGCCTTCCTGCACCATGACGACGACGGAATCGATCTCGTTGGTCTTGATCTCGGAGAGCGGGACGCTCCAGCTCACCCCGGTTCCGATCCAGTCGCCGAGCTTGGTCCAGCGCCGCACCACGTTGTGGTAGGTGATCGTGCGGCCATTGTTCTCGCCACGGCCGATGGCGACCGGAACCGCGTGCTCCAGCGGGCACAGCCAGACTTCGGCGCCGACGTGCAGATTTTCAGCAGCGCCGACCCTCACCGTCATGGTGCTGCCGCCGACCGAGATCAGCACCGGCAGCGACATGATCGCCGGGTTGCGGCTCGTTTGTGCGATCGCGCGCTCGACCGCGGCGCGGTCGCTGCCGAGCGCATGCGCGGCGCCATTGACGACGATCTGCGGCGTATAGACCTGCCGATCGCCGCGTACGTGCGAATAGGCGCGCTGCCGTGCCGAATGCGCCGGACTGGCGAGCGTATCCTTCCAGCCGAGATAGTCCCAATAATCGATCGGCACGCTGACGGCGACGAAGGAGGGATCGTCGGCGAACTCGCCGAGCAGCTTGTCGGCCGCCGGGCAGGAAGAGCAGCCCTGACTGGTGAACAGCTCAAGCAGCGTGCGCGGCTCGGCGCGCGCCATGGCGTAACTTGCGATCAACACGCCAGCGATGAGGGGTGCAGACGCGAAACGGCGACGCAGCATTCCGATCTCCACTTCGCGTGCCCCTCAGCGAAGCTTTTGTGACAGCGTCACGATTAGCCCGGGCGGTCCTCAACCGCCACTCACTTCGTGGTGAGGCCCAGCCAGTTAGGCCGCAAGATGGCGAAGCACGTACTGCAGGATGCCGCCGTTCCTGTAATAGTCCAATTCATCCGCGGTATCGATGCGGCAGATCAGGGGCACCCGCTTGAGGCCGCCGTCGGCGGCGATGATCTCGGCAAGCAAGCGCTGGTGCGGCTTGAGGTCGCCGTGCAGGCCGCGGATGGTGACCTGCTCGTCGCCCTTCAATCCGAGCGTCTGCCAGGATGTCCCCTCCTCGAACACCAGGGGGACGACGCCCATGCCGACGAGGTTCGAGCGGTGGATGCGCTCGAACGATTGTGCGATGACGGCGCGCACGCCGAGCAGGATGGTGCCCTTGGCGGCCCAATCGCGCGAGGAGCCGGTGCCGTATTCCTTGCCGGCGAATACCACCAGCGGCACGTTCTCGGCCTTGTAGCGCATCGCCGCGTCGTAGATCGTCATGCGCTGCTTCGACGGAAAGTGGATCGTGAAGCCGCCCTCGACGCCCGGCACCATCTGATTCTTGATGCGGATATTCGCGAAGGTGCCGCGCATCATCACCTGGTGATTGCCGCGCCGCGTGCCGTATTGGTTGAAGTCCTTTGGCCGAACCTGGTGGTCGCGCAGGTATTCGCCGGCCGGACTTGTTTCCTTGATGGAGCCCGCCGGCGAGATGTGGTCGGTCGTGATCGAATCGAGGAACAGGCCGAGCACGCGGGCGTCGACGATGTCGTCGATCGGCTGGCTGCGCTTCTGCATGCCTTCGAAGTACGGCGGGTTCTGGACGTAGGTGGAACGATCGTCCCATTTGTAGGTGAGCCCGCCCTTGACCGCGATCTTGCGCCAGTTGGCGTCGCCCTTGAACACGTTGCCATACTGGCGCGTGAACATCTGCTTGTTGATGCTTTTGTTGATGACCGTCGCGATCTCGCGGCTGGTCGGCCAGATGTCGCGCAGATAGACCTTCTTGCCCGCCTGGTCGGTGCCAAGCGGCGCCTTGGCGATGTCGATCTGCATCGAGCCGGCGATCGCATAGGCGACCACCAGCGGCGGCGACGCGAGATAGTTGGCGCGCACATCGGCGTTGACGCGGCCCTCGAAGTTTCGATTGCCGGAGAGCACCGCGGCGGCCACGATGTCGTTGGCGTTGATCGCCTCGGAAATCTCCTCCGGCAGCGGCCCGGAGTTGCCGATACAGGTGGTGCAGCCGAAGCCGACGAGATTGAAGCCGAGCGCGTCGAGCGATTTCTGCAGACCCGATTTCTCGTAATATTCGGCGACCACCTGGGATCCGGGCGCGAGCGAAGTCTTGACCCAGGGCTTGACCGTGAGGCCCTTCGCCACCGCCTTGCGGGCGAGCAAACCGGCCGCGATCATCACGGTCGGGTTCGATGTGTTGGTGCAGGACGTGATCGCCGCGATCACCACGTCGCCATGGCCGAGCGTGTGCTTGCGGCCCTCGACCGGGACGCGCTTGTCCATCTCGGCCGCCTTGCCGAACTCCTTGTCCATGGCCTGCGCAAATCCGATCTTGACCTCCTTGAGCGCGACGCGGTCCTGCGGGCGCTTGGGGCCGGCCAGCGACGGCTCGATCGAGGACAATTCGAGCTTGAGCACGTCGGTGAACACCGGGTCAGGCGTGTTCTTGGTGCGGTAGAGGCCCTGCGCCTTGGCGTAGGCGACGACGAGCGCGATCAAATCGGCCGGACGGCCGGTGTCGCGCAGATAGCGGATGGTATCGTCGTCGATCGGAAAGAAGCCGCAGGTCGCGCCGTATTCCGGCGACATGTTGCCGAGCGTGGCGCGGTCCGCGATCGTAAGGGCGGCAACACCCGGGCCGAAATATTCGACGAATTTGCCGACCACGCCGCGCTTGCGCAGCATCTGGGTGACGGTGAGGACGAGATCGGTCGCGGTGATGCCTTCCTTGAGCTTGCCGTTCAGGCGCACGCCGATCACTTCCGGCAGCACCATCGAGTAGGGCTGGCCGAGCATGGCGGCCTCGGCCTCGATGCCGCCGACGCCCCAGCCGAGCACGGACAGCCCGTTCACCATGGTGGTGTGCGAGTCGGTGCCGACCAGCGTGTCCGGATAGGCAAGCTCGGTGGCGACCGACTTGTCGGGGAAGGTGATCTTGGCCTTCGAACTCCACACTGTGTGCGACAGATATTCGAGATTGACCTGGTGGCAGATGCCGGTGCCGGGCGGCACGACACGGAAATCCTCGAACGAGCTTTGCGCCCATTTCAGGAACCGGTAACGCTCCTGGTTCTGCCGGTATTCCTCTTCGACGTTCTTCTTGAACGAGTCCTTGTGGCCGAAGAAATTCACCGCCACCGAGTGGTCGATGACGAGATCGACCGGCACCAGCGGATTGATCTTCTTCGGGTCGCCGCCGAGGTGCTCCATCGCATCGCGCATGGCGGCGAGATCGACCACCGCGGGCACGCCGGTGAAGTCCTGCATCAGCACCCGCGCCGGCCGGAACGCGATTTCGCGCTCGGAGGTCTTGGTCTTGAGCCATTGCGCGACCGCCTGGATATCGGCTTTGGCGACGGAGCGGCCGTCCTCGTTGCGCAGCAGGTTTTCCAGCAGAACCTTGAGCGAGAACGGTAGCCGCGAGATCCCCTTCAGGCCGTTCTTTTCCGCCGCCGGCAGGCTGTAATACGCATAGGTCTTCGAACCGACCTTGAGGGAGCGCAAACACTTGAAGCTGTCGAGCGAATCCATGATTTTTTTCCCATCCTGCCCGGCGGGCGCCGAGCCAAACTGGAGGTCAATGATTGCCTGGAACAGGTCCCAGACCCCTCTCTTCCCGCCCCGCACATGGGGGAGGGATGGGAGGGGGGTCGGATTCGACAAACTTCGCCGGCGCGCTGCCACCCGACTGGCGGCTTATAAGATGTTTTCAGGACTTGTGCCAGATCGGCAAGAAATGCTCGATAAAATTTCCGTCGTGCGCCGATTGTCCGGGATTCCATGCCCTCCCGGGTGGCTTTTGCGCTGGGCCAGGATGTGACCGATGCGGCTTTCCGCTGTTGATCTCGCCTGCCACCGCGGCGGCCGCGATGTTTTCGCCGGGATCAGCTTTTCGATCGCTTCGGGCGAGGTTTTGACGGTCACCGGCCGCAACGGGGCGGGAAAATCGTCGCTGCTGCGGACCGTGGTCGGGCTCGTGCGGGTCGCTCAGGGGCGCCTCGCCGTCGAGGGGGGCGACCCCGAACTCACCATCGCCGAGCAGGCGCACTATCTCGGTCACCTGGATGCGCTCAAGCCGGCGCTGTCGGTCGCCGAGAACCTGCGGTTCTGGGCCGGCTTTCTGGGGGCGGCGGCCGTCGAACTGCAGCGGCCGCTCGACGCGGTCGGGCTCGAATCACTTGCGGACCTGCCGGTGGCCTATCTTTCGGCCGGGCAGCGCCGGCGGCTGTCGATCGCGCGGCTGCTCGCGGTCAAGCGGCCGATCTGGCTGCTCGACGAACCCACCAGCACGCTCGACGCCGCGGCTCAGGAGCACCTGGCGGGCTTCATGCAGGCGCACCTCGCTGGCGGCGGCCTGATCCTGGTGGCCACGCACGGATCGATCGGGCTCGAGGGCGCGCGGGAACTGCGGCTGGGGGAGCCGCAATGACCGGCGCGGCTGCCCTGGCTCTCTCCCTGGCACGGGCAGGGCCGGCGCGCGAAGCCCGCCGGAGTGGGGCAACGGCCGGGTGGCGGGGTGACTGCACGCGGCCGGCGGGCTGCCCCCGGCAGCCTCCAGGCGGCAGGGAGAAGCCGAGATGAGCGCGCTGCGGGCCATCCTCATCCGCGACATGCGCATTGCCGTGCGGGTCGGCGGCGGTGCGTTGATCGGGGTGCTGTTCTTCCTGGTCGTGGTCACGATGATGCCGTTCGCGCTTGGGCCGGATCTGGCGCTGCTCAAGCGCATCGGCCCGGCAATCCTCTGGCTCGCCGCTCTGCTCGCGAGCCTGTTGGCGCTCGACCGGCTGTTCGCGGCCGATCACGAGGACGGCTCGCTCGATCTCATCCTCATGAGCCGCGCGCCGCTCGAACTCGTGGTCGCAGCGAAGGGTCTTGCGCATTGGCTCACCACCGGCTTGCCGCTCATCGTGGCGGCGCCGATCATCGGTCTGCTTCTCAATCTCGATGCGCCGGCGCAGGCCGGGCTGGTGCTCACTCTCCTCGTCGGCACGCCGGCGCTGACCTTCATCGGGCTCATCGGCGCCGCCATCGCGGTGGCGCTGCGGCGCGGCGGGTTGCTGCTCGCCGTGCTGGTCCTGCCGCTGACGGTTCCGGTGCTGATCTTCGGCGTCGCCGCGGCGAATGCCGCCGTGGCCGGGCCGGTGCCCTTCGGCACGCCGTTCACGATCCTGTGCGCGCTGACGCTGGCGAGCTTCGTGGTCGGACCATTCGCCGCCGCCGCCGCGTTGCGTCAGGAGATAGAATAGCCACTTTGTTCAGGCAAAATTGAAATTCGCCGCCGCCGCCCGGCATTGTGCCGCGGTGGCGATGTGGACTAGGAAGCGTGAGAATCGGAAAGCCTTCATGCCGCTGGTCGATCTCGCCAACCCGTCGCGGTTCCTCAACTTCGCCAATCGCGCCATTCCATGGCTCGCCGGCGCGACGGTGATCGCCTTCGCGTTCGGGCTTAGCCGGGCGATGGTCGCGCCCGACGATTATCAGCAGGGCGCGACCGTCAAGATCATGTTCCTCCACGTGCCCGCCGCGTGGCTCGGCATGCTGGGCTGGGCGGTGATGACGGTCGCGGCGCTCGGCACGCTGGTGTGGCGCCACCCGCTCGCCGATGTCGCCGCCAAGGCGGCAGCGCCGATCGGCGCCGCCTTCGCGCTGCTCTGCCTGGTCACCGGCTCGCTGTGGGGACGGCCCGAATGGGGCACCTACTGGGTCTGGGACGCGCGGCTCACCTCGGAGCTCGTCCTGTTCCTGCTGTATCTCGGCGTCATCGCGCTGTGGCGCACGGTCGAGGATCCCTCGCGCGCCGCTCGCGCCGCTGCGATCCTCACCCTGGTCGGCGCCATCGACCTGCCGATCATCAAATTCTCGGTCGACTGGTGGAACACGCTGCACCAGGGCGCCTCGGTGTTCCGGCTCGGCGGCTCCACCATCTATCCGACCATCCTGATGCCGCTCCTCATCATGGCGGTGGCATTCACGCTGCTGTTCGCGACGCTGCATGTCGCCGCGATGCGCAACGAGATCCTGCGCCGCCGCGTGCGGACGCTGCGGTTGATGCAGGCGAGCGCCGCGAGCTGACGATGGACGCCGCAAACCATCTCGGCTTCATCGTGGCGTCCTATGCGGCCGGCTTCGCCATTGTGGGCGCCTTGATCGCGTGGGTGATGATCGATTACCGCGCGCAGCGGCGCGCGCTCGCCGAGCTTGAAATGCGCGGCGTCGCGCGGCGCTCCGCGTCCGCGCGGCCCGGGCCGGCGATGGAGCGGGCGAAGGAGGAAGCGTGACCAGCGCGGTGGATCAACACTCGACCGCGGCAAGCCGCCATGTCGCGCGGCGCCGCCTTCTCGTGCTGGTGCCGCTGGTGATCTTCATCGGTCTGGTGCTGCTGTTCCTGTTCCGCCTCAATTCCGGCGACCCCTCGCTCATTCCCTCGGCGCTGATCGGTCATCCGGCGCCGCAGACCAACCTGCCGCCGGTTCCCGGCCTCGAACGCGACGGCGCGCCGGTGCCCGGCATCGAGGCCGCGAGCTTCAAGGGCGCCGTGACGGTCATGAACGTGTGGGCGTCGTGGTGCGTGCCGTGCCGCGACGAGGCGCCGCTCCTGATGCAACTGGCGAAAGACGGCCGGCTGCGTCTGATCGGCGTCAACTACAAGGACCAGCCGGACAACGCGCGGCGTTTCCTCGGCCGTTACGGCAATCCGTTCGCCGCCGCGGGCGCCGACCAGAACGGCCGCGCCGCGATCGAATGGGGCGTCTACGGCGTGCCGGAAACCTTCCTGGTCGGTCGCGACGCCCGCATCGGCTACAAGCTGGTAGGGCCGATCACCGCCGACAATTACGAGGCGCTGCTCAAGCCGCAGATCGAGAAAGCGCTCGCCGCGGGGTCGTAGCCGCGGGTTTCAAACCCGCGTGGTGCCCGGCATCATTCTTGCGCCGCCGCCGGCTCGGCCGCGTATTTCCTCAACAGCGGTAGCTGCAGCGCACCGAACACGAAGGTCAGCGGCATCACGCCGAAGACCTTGAAGTTCACCCAGAAATCCGTCGAGCTGTTGCGCCACACGATCTCGTTGAGCACGGCGAGCGCGAGGAAGAAGATCGCCCAACGCAGCGTCAGCTTGCGCCAGCCTTCCTCGGTCAGGTGGAACAGCGAATCGAACACCACGCCAAGCAGCGGCTTCTTGAAATAGAGGCCGCCGAGCAGCACGGCGCCGAACAGCACATAGATGATGGTCGGCTTGATCTTGATGAAGGTATCGTTGTGCAGAATGAGCGTCAGTCCGCCGAACACGAGCACGATGATGGCCGTGACCACCGGCATGATCGGCAAGTGCCGCGTCATCGCGTAGGAGACGATCAGCGCCGCGACCACCGCCACCATGAAGGTCGCCGTGGCGGTGAAAATCCCGAAGCGGGAATTGGCAAAGAAGAACAGCGCAAGCGGCCCGAGATCAAGCGCAAGCTTGAGGAGCGGATTGAGCTGCGGTTTACTTGCCGTCGCCATGTGGGGCCGGTGTTTAGCGCGAGCGCTGCGGTTTGTCATGCGCCATGATGAGTTCCGTCATCCCGACGCCTCGAGCCCGGCAATGGCGCGGGCGAAATCGTGCGCCGAGAACGGCGCCAGATCCTCGACGCTTTCCCCGACGCCGATGAAGTGCACCGGAACCGCGAATTTCGACGCGATGGCGACCAGGATGCCGCCGCGCGCGGTGCCGTCGAGCTTGGTCATGACGAGGCCGGTGATGCCGGCTGTTTTCTGGAAAATCTCGACCTGCGACAACGCGTTCTGCCCGACGGTGGCGTCGAGCACCAGAAGCACGGCATGCGGCGCCGACGCATCGAGCTTCTTGATGACGCGCACGACCTTCTGCAATTCGTCCATCAGCTCAGTGCGGTTTTGCAGCCGGCCGGCGGTATCGACGAGCAGAATGTCGCAGCCGCGCTCCGTCGCCGCCGCCACCGCGTCGAAGGCGAGGCCGGCGGCATCGGCGCCGGCTTGGCGCGCCAAGAAGGCTGAGCCGGTGCGCTGGGCCCAGATCCTGAGCTGGTCGATGGCGGCGGCGCGGAACGTATCGCCGGCCGCCATCATGACGGAGCGTCCCTCGGCGCGGAATTTTGCCGCAAGCTTGCCGATGCTGGTCGTCTTGCCGGAGCCGTTGACGCCGACCACCAGAATGACGAACGGTTTCTTCGCCGCATCGATCGCGAGCGGCTGCGCCACGCCGGCGAGCACCCGCTCGATCTCCGCCGCGACGACGGCTTTGACTTCGGCCGGCGAGATTGCGGTGTCGAAGCGGCCTTCCTTGAGCGTGGCGGCGATCCGGGCCGCCGTGGCGACGCCGAGATCGGCGCGGATCAGCGCGTCTTCGATGGCGGCGATCGTCTCGGCATCAAGCTTGCGCTTCGAGACGAGGTCCGAAATCGCGCCGCCGAGCGCCGAGGAGCTGCGCCTGAGCCCGCCGGTGAGGCGTTGCCACCAGGTTCCGGCCTTTTCCGTCGCGCTGTCGTTCATGCGGAGCCCGTGATAGCGGTTTCGTCATGACCCCGGAAGAGATGGTGTCGCGCCTCGTCTATCGCGATGGGCTGATGCTGGTGATCGACAAGCCGGCGGGTCTTGCCGTGCATCGCGGCCCGAACGGCGGCGAGAGCTTTGAAGATCATTTCGATGCCCTGCGCTTCGGGCTGCCGCGCGCCCCGGCGCTGGCGCACCGGCTCGACCGCGACACCTCCGGCTGCCTCGTGCTTGGCCGCCATCGCAAGGCGCTGGCGCAGCTCGGCCGGCTGTTCAAGAACGGCGCCATCGAGAAGACCTACTGGGCCGTGGTCGAAGGCGCGCCGGACGCGCAGGAGGGCCGCATCGAGCTCCCCCTCGGCCGGCTCGATGCGACGCGCGGCTGGTGGATGAAGCACGACCCCGAAGGCCAGCCGGCAGTGACGCGATGGAAGGTTTTGGGCCGGGCGGGGCAAAGTCATGAGGACCTGCAGAGTGCGGCGGCGGGCGCGCCGTCCGAGCGCAAGGCTCTCACCTGGCTCGCGCTCGAACCGTTGACCGGCCGCACCCATCAGCTCCGCGTGCACTGCGCCGAAATGGGCTGGCCGATCCTGGGCGATACGATCTATGGAACGGCGCCGCGCCACGGCGGTCCCGGCCTGCAACTGCATGCCCGCGAGATCGTGGTGCCGCTCTACAAGAACCGCGCGCCGGTCCGCGTCAGCGCCCCGGTACCGCCGCACATGCGCGAATTTCTGGCGCAGTGCGGCTGGACCGAGCCTGATCCAGAAAAGCCGGCGCCGGCCTTTTTTGAAAAAGACTCTGTTCAAACAAACGACAGTATCTGATCGTAAGCGCCGAACATGCGAAGGCCCCGGATCAGCGGTGCACCGCTGCGCGCTGCACCGCATCCGGGGAACGTCCATAGCATCACAACTTGATCGAAGAGGTCGCCCCACCGCAGCATCGTTTCCCGGGCGCTGCGCAGCACGAAGTGGTGCGCTGCAGACCCGGGATCGTGACAGGCTCAGCGCGCACAGCGACTTGCTCAGGATCACGCTGCGGTAGCGCTCGGCGCGGACGTCGACACCTTGCCCCTGCTGATGCCGGCAGCAGCCTCAGGTCAATAGATCGTCTCTTTGATGCGTTCCGGCGCGAGGCGGTCGTGTTCGGGGCCGCCCAACTTGCCGTCGGTCAATTCAGCGATGATCGAGCCCGGCGTCGGCAGGCTCTTGCGGTCGACCCTGCTCGCCGGGTCCCACAGCTTCGAGCGGATGATCGCTTTGGTGCATTGGAAATAGGCCCGCTCCACGGTCACCACCAGCACGCATTTCGGCACCTTGCCGTTCATGGCGAAGGATTCGGTAAGCGTCGGATCGGTGGAGATCGTGGCGCGGCCGTTGATGCGCATGGTCTCGCCGACGCCCGGAATAAGGAACAACAGCGCGATGCGCGGGTCGCGCACCAGGTTGCGCAGGCTGTCGATGCGATTATTGCCGCGGCGGTCGGGAATGAGCAGGGTGTGTTCGTCGACGACCCGCACGAAACCGGGCGGGTCGCCGCGCGGCGAGCAGTCGAGGCCGTCGGGGCCGCTGGTCGCCACCACGACGAACGGCGCGGCCTCGATCAGCTTGCGATATTGCGGCGTGACGCGGTCGGTTTCCTTGATGACCGCGGGACCATAGGGCGCATCGGTGTACAGGCTTTCGAGTTGCTCGGTCGTCGTGATCGTGTGATTCTGCCGGTCCATCGTACGGTCTCCGATTTGCCGCGAGTTTACTCAAGCGGCGAGCAATTGTCTGCCGTCATGCGCGCCGATACGCAGGTCGAGGATCGTTCCGGGCTCGGCCGGCGCCGCCAGCCGGACCGGCGTGAACTGCTCGGTGCGGCCGGTGTCGTGCGATTCGGTCAAAACGCGCCGCGTCGCGCCGACCTCGGCATCGAGGTGGGCCCGCAATGCCAGCGCGCCGCGCTCGCGCAGGCGCCGGGCGCGCTCCTTGACGATCGGGCGGGGTAGCTGCGGCATCCGCGCCGCTGGCGTGCCCGGCCGCGGCGAGAACGGAAAGACGTGCAGGTGCGTCAGTCCGCACGCCTCGACCAGGTCGAGCGAGTTCTGAAACATCTCCTCGGTCTCGGTCGGGAAGCCGGCGATCAGGTCGGCGCCGAGCACCACGTCGGGACGCAGCCGGCGCAGCATGGCGCAGAACGCGATCGCATCCTGGCGGCAATGCCGCCGCTTCATGCGCTTGAGGATGAGATCGTCGCCGGCCTGCAGCGAGAGGTGCAGGTGCGGCATCAGCCGCCGGTCGCCGGCGAGCGCATCGAGCAGGTCGCGGTCGGCCTCCACCGAATCGATCGAGGAAAGGCGCAGCCGCTCGAGTTCCGGCACGTGCTTGAGGATCTGCTTCACCAGCATGCCGAGCCTCGGCGCGCCGGGCAGGTCCGCGCCATAGCTCGTGATATCGACGCCGGTGAGCACGATCTCGCGATAGCCGTTGACGCGAAGCCGGCGGACATCGTCCACCACCGCGCCCATCGGCACCGAACGTGAATTGCCGCGGCCGTAAGGGATGATGCAGAACGTGCAGCGGTGGTCGCAGCCGTTCTGCACCTGCACGAAGGCGCGCGAGCGGCCGGCAAAGGCGTCGATCAGATGCGCGGCGGTCTGCCTGACCGCCATGATGTCGTTGACGATCGCCTTCGGGGCGGCGCCGGTCTCGAAGGCGTGGCGCGCGCGCGTCCACGCCGCGGCGCTGAGCTTTTCCGCGTTGCCCAGGACCTGGTCGACCTCGGCCATGGCGACGAAGGTCTGCGGCTCGGTCTGCGCCGCGCAGCCGCTGACGACGATTTTGGCCTGCGGGCGCTCGCGGCGCAGCGCCCGGATCGCCTGGCGCGCCTGGCGAACCGCCTCCGCGGTGACCGCGCAAGTGTTGACCACGACGGTTTCGGTGAGGCCGGCGCGCTCCGCCTCGCGGCGGATCACTTCCGATTCGGCGGCATTGAGCCTGCAGCCGAAGGTGACGACGTCGACACTCATGTGGCCGCACCCGCGCCGGCAAACAGCGCCGCATCGAAGCGGCCCTTGTGTTCGTATTCGACCGGGCCGGTCATCAGCACGTGGTCGTCGGCGGTGCGCCATTCGATCGCGAGATCGCCGCCCGGCAGGGTGACGGTCACGGTGCGGCCGGTGCGGTCGAGCCGCGCGGCGGCGACCGCGGCCGCGCAGGCCGCCGAGCCGCAGGCCCTGGTGAGGCCGGCGCCGCGCTCCCAGGTGCGGATCACCACATGGTCGCGCGACGGCGTCGCGGCGAGCGTGATGTTGGCGCGCTCCGGAAACATCGGATGATGTTCGAGGACGGGGCCGATCTGGCGCAGATCGTACGCGTTGACGTCGGCGACCCAGAAGATCGCGTGCGGATTGCCCATGTTCACGGCGGAGGGCGATTGCAGGACGGGCGCCTCGGCGGGCCCGACCACGAGGTCGATCGCGCGCGTGTCGGGCATGTGGCGCGCGAGCGGAATCTCGTCCCAGCCAAAGCGCGGCCGGCCCATATCGACGGTGAACAGATTATCGCCGGCCCGCCAGCACGCGATCAGGCCGGCCGGCGTCTCGAAGCTCGGCTTTGCATTGCCGGTCTGCGCGCTGATGAGCGCCGCGACGCAGCGCATGCCGTTGCCGCAGGCCGCCGCCTCCGAGCCGTCGTTGTTGTAGATGCGGATCGAAGCGTCGCTGCCGCCGCGGGCGGGATAAAGCGCCATGAGCTGATCGTAGGGCTCGTGCCGCGCCGCGGCCCGCGCCTCGGCGGCGGCAATCGGGCTCGGTGCGCGGCGCAGGTCGACGATCACGATCTCGTTGCCGAGGCCGTTCATCTTGACGAATTCCCGATCCGCCAGCGCGCCCATGATAATGCCCGAATGTCAGGGACTTATATGAGGACTCGATCGTTGTGCGCCAGTAGCATCCCTAGCATGCGGGCGGTCGGGCGCGGGGCGCAGACGCGAACCGCCATGCTAATATCCAAGCGGGGCGAGTGGATCACGAGGCGGCGGGCCCCGGTCGGACGCCGCTTCGCCGAGCCAAGGAGATCCTGATGTCGCTTCGCTTTGCCCGGTGCGCCGCCATGGCGGCCGCAACCGTCGCCATGGCCCTGACGCTCGCCGACCCTCAAATGTCGTGGGCGCAAACACCGGCGCCGCCGTCGGCCGAGCCGAGCAAGCCCGAAGCCAAGCCGGTCGAGCCCGCACCCACCACGCCCGCTCAGTCGGCCGATGCGTTCGGCGAGGACGTGACGCTGACCGCCAAGCCCATCGTCTACGTCAAGGGCACCGGGACGTGGGACAAATCCTTCGAGATCATCACCGGCGCCTTCAAGCGGCTCAAGACCTACATCGACAAGGAGGGTCTCAAGGCCGACGGGGCGGACATGACGATCTTCACGGCGCCCGACGATACCGGCTTCCAGTACGAGGCCGCCATTCCGATCGCCGAGGCGCCCAAGAACCCGCCGCGCGGCGACATCGCCGTCGGCCAGTCGCCCGAGGGCCCCGCGCTCAAATTTGTCCATCGCGGCTCCTATGACAGCCTCGACGATACCTACGAGGCGATCACCAACTATCTCGACGAGAAGCGGCTCGACGCCAAGGACATGTACATCGAGCAATATGAGACCGACCCATTGTCCACCGATCAGGGTAAACTGGTCGTCAACATCTTCGTCGTGACCAAATAGCGCCGCCGTTGCGGGGCGCGAGCGCGTTCCCGATCACAGCTGCCAAACCTGCCCGGGCCGCAGCGTGCGGAACCGCTCAGTCGGAATTCCGGCAGCCCGCAGCGCATCGGCAAGCGCGAGGGGCGGCGCGTCGATTGGTTCGTCGGTGAGCTGGAACGTGCCGTAGTGGCTGGCGAGCGCAAGCTCCGCACCGCAGTCGATGAACGCTTGCACCGCCTCGGCCGGATTCATGTGCTGATCGCGCATGAACCAGCGCGGCTCGTAGGCGCCAATCGGAAGAATGGCGAGCCGCAACGGTCCGTGGCGCTCGCGCACCTCGCGGAAATATCGGCCGTCGCTGTAGCCGGAATCGCCGACGAAATAGAGGCGCCCGCCGGGCAATTCGATCACGAACGACGCCCACAGCGACATGTTGCGGTCGGACAGGGTCCGCGCCGACCAATGCCTGGAAGGGACCAGCGTCACCGCGGCTGCGGCGCCGATCTCGACCCGATCGCCCCAGTCGTAGCCTCGCGCCGCAATGGCGGGATCGCGATTGCGCATGATGATGTCATCGCCGAGCGCCGTGATGACGCGCGGACGATGCACGGCGGCGAGCTGCGACAAGGTCGAGAGATCGAGATGATCATAGTGGCCGTGCGAGACCAGCACGACATCGATCGGCGGCAGGTCCGCAAAGGCGATGCCCGGATCGTTGACCCGCTTCGGTCCGATAAAGCGGAACGGCGAAGCGCGCTTCGACCACACCGGGTCGAGCAGCATGTTGAGGCCCGCAGCCTGAATGAGCCAGCTGGCGTGGCCCACATAGGAAATGCGCCAGGCCGCGCCAGCGACGCGAGCCGGTGGCCGGTCGGCATAAGGCGACGGCGCCCAGGCCGGCCATTTCGCCCGGGAGGTGCGCCGCTCGAATTGCCAGCGCAGCAGATCGCGCCGGTTCCGCGGCGGCGCGCCACCCGGATCGAAAAAGCGCTCGCCATCGAAATGATCGGAGACCGGGCCGTGGTAATAGCGCGACATTGGGGCCGGACTATACAGCTTGGCGATAGCGGCCGCCCGCCACAACCCCACGGTTGACGGGGAGGGGCGCGGCACCTATTTTCCGCCCACTCTCGCAAGAGACCGATTTTCGACCGCCGACCGGCCCGGACGCCGGAGGCACCCGCCCGACAGCGCGATGCGCCCTCGGGCGCAATCTGTCATTGCCGGGCGAATGGAGAAGGATAGCCGATGTTCGACAGTCTCTCCGAACGTCTGAATGCGGTGCTCGATCGCCTGACCCGGCGCGGCGCGCTGTCGGAGGCGGACGTCGATGCGGCGCTGCGCGAGGTGAGCCGCGCGCTGCTGGAGGCCGACGTTGCGCTCGATGTTGCGCGCGCCTTCACCGAGCAGGTCAAGCAGCGCGCCGTCGGCGTCGAAGTGGTCAAGTCGGTCACGCCCGGCCAGATGGTCGTGAAGATCGTGCACGACCAGCTGATCGAGACGCTGGGCTCGAGCGCGCAGCCGATCGACCTCAACGCGCCGGCGCCGGTCGTCATCATGATGGTCGGGCTGCAAGGCTCGGGCAAGACCACGACCACGGCGAAGATCGCCAAGCGCCTCACCGAGACCGCCAAGCGCAAGACGCTGATGGCCTCGCTCGACACCCGCCGCCCGGCCGCCATGGAGCAGCTTGCCGTGCTCGGCCGCCAGGTCGGGGTCGACACCTTGCCGGTCGTCGCCGGCCAGACGCCGGTGCAGATTGCGAACCGCGCCGTGCAGGCGGCGCGGCTCGGCGGCTACGACGCGGTGCTGCTCGACACCGCCGGCCGCCTGACGCTCGACGAGGCGATGATGAACGAGGCGGCCGAGGTTCGCCGCGCCGCCGCCCCGCACGAGATTCTCCTGGTCGCCGACGCGCTGACCGGCCAGGACGCGGTCAACCTCGCGCGCTCGTTCGACGAGCGCGTCGGCCTCACCGGCATCGTGCTGACCCGGATCGACGGCGACGGCCGCGGCGGCGCCGCGCTCTCGATGCGCGCGGTGACCGGCAAGCCGATCAAGCTCATCGGCACCGGCGAAAAGCTCGACGCCATCGAGGATTTTTATCCGGCGCGGATCGCCGACCGCATCCTCGGCATGGGCGACATCATCTCGCTGGTGGAGAAGGCCGCCGCGACCATCGATGCCGAGAAGGCGGCGCGCGTCGCCGAGAAGATGCGCAAGGGCGCATTCGATCTCTCCGACTTGCGCGACCAGATCGTGCAGATGCAGCAGATGGGCGGCATGACCGGGCTGATGTCGATGATGCCGGGCATCGCCAAGATCAAGAATCAGCTCGCCGAGCGCAATCTCGACGAGAAGCTGCTCAAGCGGCAGGTCGCGATCATCGATTCGATGACGCCGGGCGAGCGGCGCAATCCGGACCTGCTCAAGGCGAGCCGCAAGCGCCGCATCGCCGGCGGCTCGGGCACCAAGCCGGAGGACATCAACCGCCTGCTCAAGATGCATCGCACCATGGCGGATGTGATGAAGGCCATGGGCGGCGCCAAGCGCGGGCCTATGGCCGGGCTCGCCAATATGCTGGGCCTCGGCGGCGGCATGCCGAGCCCGGAGCAGATGGCGAAGATGGCCGCCAAAATGCCGGGCGGCGTGCCAGGCATGCCGGGCGCGCCCGGAGCGCCGGGCCTGCCGGCGAATTTTCCCGGTGGGCCAGGCGGACTTCCAGGCGGCGGATTTCCGGGTCTTGGTCCCAAGCTGCCGAGCAATTTTCCCGGCCTACCGGGGTTGGGGAAGAAGAAGTGAACTCACCAAATCGTCATTCCCGGGCGCCGCGAAGCGGCGAGCTCGTAGTGACACCACCCAGAAAGGAAACTGAATGCCCCTCGTGATCCGCATGGCGCGTGCCGGTACCAAGAAGCGGCCGTTCTATCATATCGTCGTCGCCGACAGCCGCGCGCCGCGCGATGGACGCTTCATCGAGCGTCTCGGCTATTTCAATCCGCTGCTGCCGAAGGAGAAGACCGAGCGGCTGAAATTCGATCTCGACAAGGCCAAGGCCTGGATCGCCAAGGGTGCGCAGCCTTCGGACCGGGTGATGCGTTTCCTCGACGCCGCCGGCGTGATGAAGCGCCCCAAGCGCAACAATCCGGAAAAGGCGGTGCCGCGCAAGGAGCGCAAGGCGAACGAGGAGGCCGCCAAGGCCGCGAAAGAGGCTGCCGCCGCGGCCGCGCCGGCTGCACCGGCCGCGTAATCGCCCTCTCACGTTCGGGAGAGGGTGGCTGAGGATCGCTCCTTATGAGCCATCGTGCGCGAAACACCCGGCCCCCGCCCCGGCGCGCTGCGCGCGCCGGCCCGCTTCCACAAGGGGAGAGGGCGGGGCGCATCTGCCTCGGGCAAATCGGCGCCCCGCATGGCGTGCGCGGCGAGGTGCGGCTCCATTCGTTCACCGCGGAGCCTGCGGCGATCGCCGGCTACGGGCCGCTCGAAACCGACGATGGCCGCGTCATCGAGATCGAATCGCTGCGGCCCGCCAAGAATCATCTGGTGGCGCGGCTTTGCGGCGTCGGCGATCGCGATGCCGCCGAGCGACTGGTGAACGTCAAGCTCTACGTGCCGCGCGAGCGCCTGCCCGAGCCCGCCGAAGCCGGCGAGTTCTATCACGCCGATCTCATCGGGCTTGCTGTGTTCGACCGTGCGGGCAAGAAGCTCGGCGCCGTCGTCGCGATCCATAATTTCGGCGCCGGCGACCTGGTCGAAGTGCGCCCAGACGCGGGCGGCAATACCGAACTGGTGCCATTCGACGAGACCAATGTGCCGGCGGTGGATGTCGCCGCCGGCCGCATCGTCGTCGATCCGCCGCGCGGCAATTGAGCATGTGGCGGGCGGGTGTCCTCACCATCTTCCCCGACATGTTCCCGGGACCGCTGGGCGCGAGCCTTGCCGGCAAGGCTTTGGTAGCCGGCGCCTGGTCGCTCGACGTGGTCGACATCCGCAGCTTCGCGACCGACAAGCATCGCACCGTCGACGACACCCCGGCCGGCGGCGGCCCCGGCATGGTGATGAAGGCCGACGTGCTCGGCCGCGCCGTCGATGCGACCGCGCCGGATGGACGCCCGCGCCTGCTCATGTCGCCGCGGGGCGCGCCGCTGACGCAGGCGCGCGTCGAGGCGCTCAGCGGCGGCGGCGGCGTCGTGGTCGTTTGCGGCCGCTTCGAGGGAGTCGACGAGCGCGTCATCGCGGCTCGCGGCCTCGAGGAGATTTCGCTCGGCGATTATGTGCTTTCGGGCGGGGAGATCGCCGCCATGGCGCTGATCGACGCCTGCGTGCGGCTGCGTCCAGGCGTCATGGGCGCAGCGGCCTCGGCGGCCGAAGAGAGCTTTGCCGCCGGCCTCTTGGAATACCCGCAATACACCCGCCCTGCGGTCTGGGAGGGTCGGCCGATCCCCGAGGTGCTGCTTTCCGGCGATCACGGCAGGATCGCCGCCTGGCGCCGCGCCGAGGCCGAGCGGCTCACCGCCGAGCGCCGTCCCGACCTCTGGGCCTCGCGTCATTCCGGGCCAAAAAAACGCGACCCGAAGGCCGCCGACGGCGAGGCGTGACGGGAAGCTGGCGTGACGGGAAGGTGACAAAGCCCGCGGCGTGTCGTAGAAGCTGCGCCAACCCGCTTAGACCCCGGTCGGAGCCGCGCCCCTAAGCGCAGCCGATGGAGAATTCGCCATGAACCTGCTCAAGGAAATCGAAAACGAACAGATGGCGAAGCTGACCGCCGGGAAGACCATTCCCGAGTTTCAGCCGGGCGATACCGTGGTGGTCAACGTCAAGATCGTCGAAGGCGAGCGCAGCCGCGTGCAGGCCTACGAGGGCGTCTGCATCGGCCGCGCCGGCGCCGGGCTCAACGAGAACTTCACCGTGCGCAAGATCTCGTATGGCGAAGGCGTCGAGCGCGTCTTTCCGCTCTATTCGCCGATGATCGACTCGATCAAGGTGGTGCGCCGCGGCCAGGTGCGCCGCGCCAAGCTCTATTACCTGCGCGGCCGTCGCGGCAAGTCCGCCCGCATCACCGAGCGGCAGGACCATACCCACCAGGCCGAGGCGAAGTCCGCGGAGAAGGCCACGAAGTAACCGATGGCCAAGCCCCGCACGCTCCACGACAAGATCTGGGAAGACCATCTGGTCGACGAGCAGCCGGACGGCACCTGCCTGATCTATGTCGACCGCCATCTGGTGCACGAGGTGACGAGCCCGCAGGCGTTCGAAGGGCTGCGGCTCGCGGGCCGCAAGGTGCACGCGCCGGACAAGACCTTGCTGGTGGTCGATCACAACGTGCCGACCACCGATCGCCGGCAGAAGAATCCAGACCCCGAGAGCGAAGCGCAGATCGCCTACCTCGCCGAGAATGCGAAATTCTTCGATCTCGAATATTTCGACGAGTTCGACAAGCGTCAGGGCATCGTCCACATCATCGGCCCGGAGCAGGGCTTTACGCTGCCTGGTGTGACGCTGGTGTGCGGCGACAGCCACACCGCGACGCACGGCGCGTTCGGCGCGCTCGCCTACGGCATCGGCACCTCGGAAGTCGAGCACGTGCTGGCGACGCAGACGCTGATCCAGACCAAGTCGAAGAACATGCGCGCCGTGGTCGACGGCAAGCTGCCGCATGGCGTCACCGCCAAGGACATCATCCTCGCCATCATCGGCGAGATCGGCACCGCCGGCGGCACCGGCTACGCGCTCGAATATGCCGGCGAGGCGATCCGCGCGCTGTCGATGGAAGGCCGCATGACGGTGTGCAACATGTCGGTCGAGGCCGGCGCCAAGGCCGGATTCATTGCGCCCGATGAGAAGGCCTACGCGTATCTCAAGGATCGCCCGAAATCGCCGAAGGGCAAAGCCTGGGACGAGGCGGTGCGCTATTGGGCGACGCTCCAATCCGACGACGGCGCGCATTTCGACCGCGAGATCAGGCTCGACGCCGCCAAGCTGCCGCCGCTGGTGACCTGGGGCACCAGCCCCGAGCAGGTGATCTCGGTCGGCGGACGCGTGCCGCGCGCCGAGGATTTTGCCGACGCCAACAAGCGCCAGGCTGCCGAACGCTCGCTCGCCTATATGGGACTCCAGGGCGGCGAAAAAGTCTCCGACATCGCGCTCGACCGCGTGTTCATCGGCTCATGCACCAATGCGCGCATCGAGGATTTGCGTGCGGTCGCCAAGGTGGTGGACGGCAAGACCGTGAACGCCACGGTCAAGGCCATGATCGTGCCGGGCTCGGGCCTGGTCAAAGAGCAGGCCGAGGTCGAAGGTCTCGACAGGATTTTCCTCAAGGCTGGCTTCGAATGGCGCGAGCCCGGCTGCTCCATGTGCCTCGCCATGAACCCCGACAAGCTCAGCCCCGGCGAGCGCTGCGCCTCGACTTCGAACCGCAATTTCGAGGGCCGGCAGGGCTACAAGGGCCGCACCCATCTGGTCTCGCCCGCCATGGCGGCCGCCGCCGCGATCGCCGGTCATTTCGTCGACGTGCGGGAGTGGCACTGACCGCCGTCATTTAGCGACTGGCGCCGGCCGTCGCTTACCCTGCGCCGCGCACCCACCAGCAATGCTGCGCCGGGAACAGCACCGTCCCGCTCGGCCGGTGTTGCAGTTCGTACCAGGCGGCGCAGCGGCGGTAGAGCAAGGGCGGCGGGCCGATCTCGATGCGGGTCCGGGGGCGGCGCACCAGCCGCGGCGGAGGCGGTCCACTCGGCCCCTGCACTAGCAACGGCGCCTGCGCCGAAGCCTTTATGGCCGGCACCGCAACCGGGAGCGCGGCAAGGCCGAGGATCACGATAAGCGGCTTTATCGACATATTCGCCTCGCGCGGATTTTGTACGCCCGCCCGCCCCTGACACAGGCTCCCGTATCGGGGCGCGCCGGTCAACCGCGGCCGACAGCCCGCCAATGAGCGAGGGTGCAGTGTGCTAGCCGGCGGGGCCGGGCAAAAAAGCCGTCAGCGCAAGTCCAGACGCGCCGTGGTCTGATCGATCAGTCCGCGGATCATGACGTTGAAGGCGACGACGATCCGATCCTCGGCTTCGTTGGCGGTGCCCTGCTCGACCGCATGCGGAACGTGGCTGGGCCAGATCATCATGCGGCCCTTCTCCGGCGGGATCGAGAAAATGTCCGCATTGAACTCGTTCTTCTGGAAATATGCCGGCTCGAGATTCTTGTGATGCAGGCGCGGCGACGCGAATATGGTGCGCCCGCAATTCGTCGGCGCCTTGATATAGACGAGGCCGCTCAACACGCAGTTCGAGTGAATGTGGAAGTTGTGGCGGCGATTCGGATTGGCGACGTTCGCCCACATGTTGGTAATGTAGTGCGAGCTCCGCTTGATCCCGCAGGCATCGAGAATCGCCGCGGCTTCGGCCATGACGACGTCGACCAGCTCCTTCATCTCGGGAAGAGTCTGGAGGTCGTCGGGCGTCATGTAGGCAAGGATCATCCCGCCTGGAGACGGATAGCCTGTGCCCGATTTCTGCAGCTCCCGGATTTTCTTCTCGATCCGGTCGCACATGCCGGTACCGGGCAGCATTCCCGTAAACATCGGGGTCGGAAAAAGCCTGAACAGCTGTTTTGCGTTCAGCTCGGCCGTTCTGGAGACGGCGACAGTATCGAGCATCTCGGTTCTGAGCATGTTGGCCCTGGGGTACGCGACTACAGGGAACGCCCGCCTTCACGTTGTCCCGATGAGCGCAGCGGATGCCTTGCACTCAAAATCTACCCAGTCTCGATCAGGAAAAATATGGCAGGGAAAATAAATTGGTGGCTCGAATGCATATAGCGAAGATAAACATATACACGTAAATTCTGTTTTCGCAGGCAGTTAGCTGCCACGCGGTTGTTTATTTCGCATCGCGCGGCCCGAAAGTTGCCCCGCTTGCTTTGCGGCGCACGTTGGTCATCGTGCGATTAGCGCCAAGGACCACGCATGGTCGATCTCGCATCCGATCCGCTCGCCTGGCAGGCCGTGAAGGCGCCCTCGCTCGCCGAACTCGAAGTTTTGGCCGGCGAGGTGTTTCGTCTCTTGCCGACAAAATTTCGCGACCTGTGCGCGGGCCTCGTGATCCAGGTCGAAGATTTTCCGAGCGATGAGGTGCTCGAGGAGATGCGAGCCGAGAGCGAGTTCGACCTGCTCGGTCTGTTCCAGGGCGTCGGCCTGCCGTTCCGCTCCGAGCTCGCGCCGGTGCAGATGCCCAACATGATCTGGCTGTACCGGCGGCCGATCCTCGATTACTGGGCCGAGCACGACGAGACGCTGGGAGCCATCGTCACCCACGTGCTGGTGCACGAAATCGGCCATCATTTCGGCCTGTCGGACGCCGATATGACGGCGCTCGAGCGCGCCGCCGATGAGGCGAAGGGAGCCAAGGGAGACCTGCCATGAAAATCGACGGCGCCTGCCATTGCGGCGCGATCCGGATCGAAGGCGAGGCCGATCCGGAAAAAACCCAGATCTGCCACTGTACCGATTGCCAGACCGGCACCGGCTCGGCGTTTCGCGTGTCGATCCCGGTTGCGGGCGACCGCTTCAAAATGACGGGACAGCCGGCGACCTACGTGAAGACGACCGCGGACAGCGGCCTGCCTCGCGTGCAGGCCTTTTGCCCGAAGTGCGGCTCGCCGATCTATTCGACGTCGCCCGGCGAGGGCCAGCAGGCCTCCTACATGGTCCGGGTCGGCATTTTGCGCCAGCGCGATGCGTTGACGCCGCTGCGGCAAAACTGGTTCCGCTCGGCGCGGCCCTGGGTCACCGGGCTCGGCGCCGTGCCCAGCAACCCCAAGGGAGCCGCGCCCTGATCGCCGTCAAGGCAGTGCCTTGGCGTACTCGACAATCCGCCGGGCCGCCTGCGCGGCCGTGAGGTGCGTCACGTCGAGATCGAGACGATGGGGGTGATCGACGCTCAATATTCGCCGGGTTCGGAATCTGGCGCGCGCGTTGTCGGGGTCCACTTCCTTGAAGCGCTCGATCCGGTCGGCCGAGGCGATGCGCCGGCACAACTCGTCCTCGCCGCATATCAGGCGGACCGGGATCAACTTGCCGCGGCGCCGCGCGGCGAGGTCGGCGATCTCGGTAAATGCCGCGGCATCGAGCGGATCGCCGTCGACCAGGTGGTTCGTGAACACGAAGCTGAAATGGGGCGCGGAAAAGTCCCTGATGACGCCCAGCACGATGCTGCGGATCGCCCCGATCCTGTCCCATATCGCCGACGGCAACGGGGTGACGCCGTCGGCCTCGATGACGCTGAAGACCGGATTGTTGATCAGGTGATTATCGACAAGCTTCGCGCCGGTCAGGTTCCGGATTTCCCTGGCGATGCTGTATTTGCCGGTGCCGGGAAATCCGATGAGATAGATGATGGTGTTGTCCATCGTACCGTTGCCTCTGCCGTCTCGATGCGACGCAGCGCAGTATTTATAATCGGCCCGCGAGCAGGCCAGAAGCGCCGAACGCGGCGCCGCCTCCCTTGACCGGCGCGGATCGAGCGGTCATGACAAGGCGTTCCGCAGGCTCAAGGACCGTTCCATGGACAAGTTCACCGTGCTGGAAGGCGTCGCGGCGCCGCTGAAAATGATCAATGTCGACACCGACATGGTCATTCCCAAGCAATACCTGAAGACGATCAAGCGCACCGGGCTCGGCAAGGGTTTGTTCGCCGAGCGGCGCTATCGCGACGACGGCAGCGAGGATCCCGATTTCGTGCTCAACAAGCCGGCCTATCGCAAGGCGAAGATTCTCGTTGCCGGCGACAATTTCGGCTGCGGCTCCTCGCGCGAGCACGCGCCCTGGGCGCTGATGGATTTCGGCATCACCTGCGTGATCTCGACCTCGTTCGGCGACATTTTCTACAACAATTGCTTCAAGAACGGCGTGCTGCCGATCAAGGTGTCGCCGCAGGACCTGGAAAAGCTGTTCGACGACGCCGAGCGCGGCGCCAACGCGACGCTCACCGTCGACCTGGAAAAACAGCAGATCCGCGGCCCCGACGGCGGCGTGGTCAAGTTCGACATCGACCCTCACCGCAAGAAATGCCTGCTCGAAGGCCTCGACGACATCGGCATGACGATGGTCAAGAGCGACAAGATCGAGAATTTCGAGGAGAAGGCAAAGTCGGCGCGGCCCTGGGTTTGAAGCGCCGGCGGCCGCGCATTGCAGCCGTGCGCCGGTCCGCCTAAGCCGCGGCAAGTTTCGCTCGTCCCACGGCGCCGCGGCACGCTAAAATGCTGCTCCCTTTCCCCCACATGACAGTCATGAAATCCGCCATCTCGATCTCGCATTTGTGCAAGACCTACGCCTCCGGCTTCCAGGCCCTCAAGGACATCAACCTGGACATCCGCCACGGCGAGATTTTCGCCCTGCTCGGCCCGAACGGCGCCGGCAAGACGACGCTGATCAACGTCATCTGCGGCATTGTCACGCCGTCCAGCGGCAGCGTGAGCGTTGCGGGCCACGACATCCTCAACGACTACCGCGCCGCGCGCGCGATGATCGGTCTCGTGCCGCAGGAACTGACGACCGACGCGTTCGAGACGCCGCTCGCCACCATGCGCTTTTCGCGCGGCCTGTTCGGCGAACCGCCGAACGCCGCCCACATCGCCCAGGTGCTCAAGGACCTGTCGCTGTGGGACAAACGCGATGCCAAGATCAGGACGCTGTCCGGCGGCATGAAGCGCCGCGTGCTGATCGCCAAGGCGCTGGCGCACGAGCCGCAAATCCTGTTTCTCGACGAGCCGACGGCCGGCGTCGACGTCGAGCTGCGCAAGGACATGTGGCAGCTGGTGCGTTCGCTGCGCGCCTCTGGCGTCACCATCATCCTCACCACGCACTACATCGAGGAGGCCGAGGATATGGCCGACCGGGTGGGGGTCATCAACGGGGGCGAGATCATCCTGGTCGAGGACAAGGTCGAGCTGATGCGCAAGCTCGGCCGCAAGCAATTGACGCTGGAGCTGCGCGATCGCCTCGAGGCGATACCGGCCGCGCTCGACGCCCACCACCTGAGCCTCGGCGCGGGCGGCCGAGAGCTGATCTACACCTACGACACCAAGGGCGAGCGCACCGGCATCACGACGCTGCTCGACGACCTGCGTCACGCCGGCATCAAGTTCAGGGACCTGCAGACGAAGCAAAGCTCGCTGGAGGACATCTTCGTCGGCCTGGTGACGCAAAAGCAATGAGCCCCGCAATGAACGTCTACGCCGTGCGCGCCATCTACATGTACGAAATGGCGCGGACCGGCCGCACCTTGCTGCAAAGCATCGTCTCGCCGGTGATTTCGACGTCGCTCTACTTCGTGGTGTTCGGCGCCGCGATCGGCACGCGCATCAGCCAGATCGACGGCGTCAGCTACGGCGCCTTCATCGTGCCCGGGCTGATCATGCTGATGCTGCTCACGCAAAGCATCACCAACGCCTCGTTCGGCATCTATTTTCCCCGCTTCGTCGGCACCATCTACGAGCTGCTCTCGGCGCCGGTGTCGCCGTTCGAGATCGTGCTCGGCTATGTCGGCGCCGCCGCCACCAAGTCGATCATTCTCGGCGTCATCATCCTGGCGACGTCGGAACTGTTCGTGCCGATCCGGATCGAGCATCCGTTCTGGATGATCGCCTTCCTGGTGCTGACCTCTTTCAGCTTCAGCCTGTTCGGTTTCATCCTCGGCCTGTGGGCCGACGGCTTCGAGCGCCTGCAGGTGGTGCCGCTCTTAATCATCACGCCGCTGACGTTCCTCGGCGGCACGTTCTATTCGACCAGCGTTCTGCCGCCGCCGTGGCGCACCATCACGCTGTTCAACCCGCTCGTCTATCTCATCAGCGGCTTCCGCTGGAGCTTCTTCGGCATCGCCGACGTCAACGTGGCCATCAGCGTGGCGATGACGCTCCTGTTCCTCGCGATCTGCATGGCGGTGGTGTGGTGGTTCTTCAAGACCGGGTATCGGCTGAAGAACTAGGCCGGATTTCTCGAAAGCCGATCGCTCCAAAAGCCTGCCGGCGCCACGCCATAGCGGGTGCCAAACGCGGCCGAATTTGGCATGATCCGCGGCGCTTGGCTCGACGGCTCGAGTTTTTCGATCGCGCCGAGGGGGAACTTGGCAATGGCCTACGATCTCATTCTCCGCGGCGGCCGTGTGATCGATCCGTCGCAAAAGCTCGATGCGTTGACCGACGTGGCGTTCGCCGGCGGCAAAGTCGCGCAGATCGGACCGGGATTGAAAGCCGACGGCGACTGCGACGTTCGCGACCTCGCCGGCGCCATTGTCAGCCCGGGATTGATCGACTTGCACACCCACGTCTACTGGGGCGGCACCTCGCTCGGCATCGATGCCGAGGATTTCTGCCGCCGCTCGGGCGTTACGACGGCGGTCGATACCGGCAGCGCCGGCCCCGGCAACTTCGCGGGCTTCCGCAAGCACGTCATCGAGCGCAGCCAAGTCCGCATCCTCGCTTACTTGCATGTCTCGTTCGCCGGCATCTACGCGTTCTCGTGGCGGGTGATGGTGGGCGAGAGCGAGGAAATCCGGCTGATGGCGCCGATCGACGCGGCGGAAGTCGCCAACGCCAACCGCGACATCATCGTCGGCATCAAGGTGCGTGTCGGCGCCCGCGCCTCCGGCCGCTCCGGCACCGTGCCGCTTGATATTGCGCTGCAGGTTGCCGAGGAGGTTGGCCTCCCGGTGATGGCCCATATCGACGATCCGCCGCCGAGTTACGAAGAAGTGCTCGCACGGCTGCGGCCGGGCGATGTCCTCACCCACGCTTTCCGGCCCTATCCGAACGCGCCGGTCACCGCGCAAGGCACGGTGAAGCAGGCCGTCACCGCGGCTCGGCGCCGCGGCGTCCTGTTCGATATCGGTCACGGCAAAGGTTCGTTCGCGTTCAAGACCGCGCGCGCGATGCTGGCCAACGGCTTTTTCCCCGACACCATATCGTCGGACGTCCATGCGCTGTGCATCAACGGACCAGCCTTCGATCAGGTCACCACAATGTCGAAGTTTCTATGCCTCGGCATGCCGCTCGCCGACGTCATCGCCGCCTCGACGGTCAATGCCGCATTCGCGTTGAAGCGGCCCGAGCTTGGCAGCTTCAAACCCGGCTGCGTCGGCGATGCGACGATCCTGTCGGTCCAGGAAGGGCGCTTTGATTATGTCGACGTCGTCGGCGAGCATCTCGAAGGGGATCGCCGGATCGTTTCCGATGGCGTTGTGATCGCGGGAAAATGGTGGCATCCGAACCGCGATCGCACCTTCAAGATCGCTTGATGCGCCTTCTGCAATCACAGGGGTGGCGCTTCGGCTGGCATGCCGCTTGCTGTGATGTGGCGGCGTTGAGCTGTGCTCAATCCCCGACGTGGGGCGGCACCAAGGAATAGGCAGACTGGCGCGACTATAGGCTGACCGACATCACCAACCGGGAGAGTTGTCATGGATCGCAGGACCCTGCTGAAATCCGTCGCCGGCGCCGGAGCCCTTGCCGCCGTCGCGAAGCTTCCCGCACCGGCTTTGGCGCAGGGCGCGGCAGCACGCACGTTGCGCTTCGTGCCGCAGGCCAACCTCGCCAATTTCGATCCGATCTGGGGCACCCAATACGTGGTTCGCAACGCCGCGGCCGTGGTCTGGGACACGCTCTACGGTTTCGACGAGAGGCTGCAGCCGCAGCGTCAGATGGCCGAATCCGAAGAGATTTCGCCGGACGGCCTGACCTGGACGTTCCGCTTGCGCACGGGTCTCAAATTCCACGACGGCGAGCCGGTCTTGGCCAAGGACGCGGTGGCAAGTCTCGCCCGCTGGGCGGTCCGCGATCCGATGGGCCAGATGATCATCGCCATTCAGCAGGAGCTCACGGTCATCGACGACCGCACCTTCAAGTGGGTGCTCAAGAAGCCCTACCCGAAAATGCTGCTGGCGCTCGGCAAGAACAATACGCCGGTGGCGTTCATCATGCCGGAACGGATGGCCAAGACCGATCCATTCAAGCAAATCTCGGAATATGTCGGCAGCGGCCCGATGCGCTTCGTCAAGGACGAGTGGGTGCCCGGCGCCAAGGCGGTGTTCGAAAAATTCAATGGCTACGTGCCGCGGCAGGAGCCGGGGTCGTGGCTTGCGGGCGGCAAGCAGATTCTGGTGGATCGCATCGAATGGATCATCATGCCCGATCCGGCGACCGCGTCAGCCGCCTTGCAGAACGGCGAGATTGATTGGTGGGAGAGCCCGATCTCCGACCTGGTGCCGGTACTGCGCAAGAATCCCAACATCAGGGTGGATATCGCCGATCCTCTCGGGAATATCGGCAGCTTCCGCATGAACCATCTCTATCCGCCCTTCAATGACGTGCGCGCGCGGCGCGCGATCCTCATGGCCATGAGCCAGGAAGATTACATGCGCGCCCTGGTCGGCGACGACGACAACCTGTGGAAACCGCTGCCTGGCTACTTCACGCCCGGAACGCCGCTCTACACCGAGGAAGGCGGCGAGATCCTCAAAGGGCCGCGTCGTATCGATGCCGCCAAGAAGCTTCTCGCCGAGAGCGGCTATTCCGGCGAGCCGGTGACGTGTTTGGTGGCGCAGGATCAGCCGATCACCAAGGCCCAGGGCGACATCACCGCCGATCTGCTCAAGCGCCTCGGCATCAATGTCGATTTCGCGGCGATCGACTGGGGCACGGTGGGTGCGCGCCGCGCCCAGAAGACGCCGCCCGGCCAGGGCGGCTGGCAGATGTTCCACACCTGGCACGCCGGCGCCGACTGCGTCAGTCCCGCACCCTACAACGCGGTCCGCACCAACGGCGACAAGGCGTGGTTTGGTTGGCCGGACAGCCCCGGTGTCGAAGCAGAAATCGCGGCCTGGTTCGATGCCAAGAGCCCGGATGAAGAAAAAGCGGCCATCAAGCGGGTGAACAAGGCCGCGCTCGATTTCGTGGTTTACGCTCCGACGGGTTTCTTTCTCAGCTATCAAGCCTGGCGCAAGAACATCAGCGGCGTCGTCAAGGGCCCGCTGCCGTTCTTCTGGGGCGTTGCCAAGACCGCGTGACCGTGCCGTAATTTGCGGCCATGCTCGCTTACGTCGTCCGCCGCGTTGTCGCGACCATCCCGGTGATGGGCGTGGTCGCATTGTTCGTGTTCAGTCTGCTCTACATCGCCCCCGGCGATCCCGCGGCGGTGATTGCCGGCGAGCAGGCGTCCCCAGCGGACGTTGAGCACATCCGGCAAAGCCTCGGTCTTGATCGTCCGTTCCTGGTTCGCTTTGGCGACTGGGCCTGGCAAATCCTGCACGGCGATCTCGGCACGTCGATCTTCACCAACCTGCCGGTCACCACCATGATCGAGCAGCGGTTCGAGCCGACGCTTTCGCTGATGCTGATCACGCTCGTCTTCGCCATCGCGGTTGCGATACCGATCGGCGTGCTCGCTGCCTGGAAGGCCGGCACCTGGATCGACCGCCTTATCATGGGATTTGCGGTGCTCGGCTTCTCGGTGCCGGTATTCGTGATCGGCTATGTCCTGGCCTACGTGTTCGCGCTCGAACTCGAATGGCTGCCGGTGCAAGGCTACACGCCGCTGGCGCAGGGCCTTTGGCCGTGGTTCAAGAACCTGATCCTGCCGGCCATCGCGCTCGGCTCCGTCTACATTGCGCTTATCGCCCGCATCACCCGCGCCACCATGCTCGAGGTGCTGCAGCAGGACTACATTCGCACCGCTCGCGCCAAGGGTATCGGGCAGGGCGGCATCCTGTTCCTGCACGCGCTCAAGAACGCCTCGGTGCCGATCGTAACCGTGATCGGCATCGGCATCGCGCTGCTGATCGGCGGTGCGGTGGTGACCGAAAGCGTGTTCGCCATTCCGGGGCTCGGCCGTCTCACTGTCGACGCCATCCTGCGCCGCGACTACCCGCTCATTCAGGGCCTCGTGCTGCTGTTCAGCTTCGTCTACGTGCTGGTGAATCTCGCCATCGACATCGCCTACACCTTTCTTGACCCGAGGATCCGGTATTGAGCGCCCCGATCGTCACAGTGCCGCCGGGCATTGCTGTCGCGCCCGAGATGCCCGACCTGTGGTCGGCGGTGAAGCCGCCGCGTGGCGTCATCGGGTTTCTGCGCCGGCACCCGACGGTCGCGGTCGGCGGCATGCTGTTGCTTTTGATGGTGCTGATGGCGGTGCTCGCGCCCTATCTCGGCACCGTCGATCCGACCGCCCTTGCTCCGGCGCGCCGCACGCGTGCGCCGTCGGCGAATTTTTGGTTCGGCACCGACATGCTGGGGCGCGATATCTATTCGCGCGTGGTCTATGGCGCGCGCGTGTCGCTGACGGTCGGCTTTGCGGTGGCGGCCTTGGCCTCGATGACCGGTCTTGCCATCGGCTTGTTCTCCGGCTTCGTACGCTGGGCCGATGCCATCCTGCAGCGGGTCATGGACGGCTTGATGTCCATCCCACCGATCCTGCTCGCGGTCGCCCTGATGGCATTGACGCGGGGCAGTGTCGGCAGCGTCGTCGCCGCGATCACCATTCCGGAAATCCCGCGGGTGTCGCGCCTCGTTCGCAGCGTCGTGCTGTCGCTTCGCGATCAGCCCTATGTCGACGCCGCGGTGGTGGCAGGCACCCGCACGCCGACGATCATCCTGCGCCACATCCTGCCGAACACGCTGGCGCCGATCACCGTCCAGGCCACCTACATCTGCGCCAGCGCCATGATCGTCGAGGCCATTCTCTCGTTTATCGGCGCCGGCACGCCGCCGACCATACCGTCGTGGGGCAACATCATGGCCGAAGGCCGCGCGCTCTGGCAGGTGAAACCCTTCATCGTGTTCTTTCCAGCGGCGTTTTTGTCGGTGACGGTGCTCGCCGTGAATCTGCTCGGCGATGGCCTGCGCGACGCGCTCGATCCGCGCCTGGCAAAGGCGCTGTGAGCCGATGGCCCTTCTCGAGGTCGAAAATCTGCAGGTGCATTTCCGCACTTTGGACGGCGTCACTCGTGCGGTCGACGGCGTGTCGTTTCATGTCAATGAAGGCGAGACGCTTGCAGTGGTCGGCGAGAGCGGCTGCGGAAAGTCGGTCACGGCGATGTCGATCCTGCGGCTGGTGCCGGAGCCGCCGGGCAGGATCGCGGGCTCGATCCGCTTCCAGGGCCGGGAACTCCTGACGCTCTCAGATCGCGAGATGCGCGGCATTCGCGGCAACGACATCAGCATGGTGTTCCAGGAACCGATGACGAGCCTCAATCCGGTGCTCACCGTCGGCCGCCAAATCCGTGAGACGCTGCGGCTGCACCAGGGGCTCGACAACAAGGCCGCCACGGCGCGCGCCGTCGAAATGCTCGCCCTGGTTGGCATCCCCGATCCTCGCCAATGTGTGCGCCAATTCCCGCATCAGCTCTCAGGCGGCATGCGCCAGCGCGTCATGATCGCGATCGCGCTCGCCTGCAACCCGAAGCTCCTGGTCGCCGACGAGCCGACCACGGCGCTCGATGTCACGATCCAGGCCCAGGTTCTCGGCCTGATGCAGGAACTCAAGCGCCGGGTGGGCGCCGCCATCGTGCTGATCACGCACGATCTCGGTGTCGTGGCCGAGGTCGCGGAACGCGTCATGGTGATGTATGCCGGCCACAAGGTCGAGGAGGCTCCGGTCGCAGAGCTTTTCCGCGCGCCGCTGCATCCTTATACGCAAGGCCTGCTTGGAGCGGTGCCGAAGCTCGGCTCGTCGCTGACGGGCGCGCAAACCAGGCTGGCCGAAATTCCCGGCCAGGTCCCCGATCTGAAGCTGCGCATCGAAGGCTGCGTGTTTGCCGGCCGCTGCGCGCTGGCGACCGATCTCTGCCGCGCCATCGCGCCGGCGCTCGAGGCGAAAGCGCAGCGCCACTTCGCCGCCTGCCATTTTGCCCCCAGAGCGGCCGCGGCGGCATGAGCGCGCTCCTCGAGGTCAATGATCTGAAGAAGCATTTTCCCGTGCGCAGCGGGCGGTTCGGCTTCGGCGCCGCGTGGCTTCGTGCGGTCGATGGCGTCTCCCTGCATGTCGATCGCGGCGAGACGCTGGCCCTGGTCGGCGAATCCGGCTGCGGCAAGTCCACGGTCGGCCGCGCCATCCTGCGGCTGTTCGATATCACCGCCGGGCAGGTCGTGCTCGACGGGCGCCGCATCGATGATCTGCCCGCTGACGCCATGCGGCCGCTGCGCCGGCGCATGCAGGCCGTTTTTCAGGATCCGTTCTCCAGCCTCAATCCGCGCATGCGCGTGCGCGACATCGTTGCCGAGCCGATGCGGAATTTCGCGCTTGCCACAACCAGGCGCGAGATCAATCAACGGATTAATGTCCTGATGGACAAGGTACGGCTGCCGCGCGACGCCGTCGGTCGCTGGCCGCATGAGTTCTCGGGCGGGCAACGCCAGCGCATCGGCATCGCCCGGGCGCTTGCCGCCGAGCCGGACCTGATCGTGTGCGACGAAGCGGTTTCCGCGCTCGACGTTTCCGTCAAGGCACAGATCGTCAATCTGCTCGACGACCTGCAGCAGGAACTCGGCCTGGCGTTGCTGTTCATCAGCCACGACCTCGCGATCGTCGAGCACATGACGCACCGCGTCGCGGTGATGTATCTCGGCAAGATCGTGGAGGTGGCTCCGAAACGGAACATCTTCGCGGCGCCCAGGCATCCCTATACCAGGGCGCTGCTGTCGGCGGTGCCGGTTCCAGAGCCCGGCGCGGCGCGCCAACGCATCATTCTCAAGGGCGATGTGCCGAGCCCGATCAATCCGCCCGCGGGGTGCCGTTTCCACACCCGCTGCCCCTACGTCTTTGAACGGTGCCGGACCGAGGAGCCGGAGCTTCGGCTGACCGGAGACGGGCGCCATTTCGCCGCGTGCCACCTCAACGATCTGCCGCCGGCCGAGAACCCCATGACAAGCGCCATCGTGGCCGATTGATGATGACTTGCCGCTCGCCGCGGCAGCCTCGAGGGGCGATCGGCCGGACCCGTTGGCGGCGGTCTTAGGACGACTGACTTTTTTCGGTGCGGGCGGGCTCAGTGTTCTGCGCCTTCGCGATCGCATCCGCGATCGCCACCGTGCGGCGCGCCATGTCGGCGTGCAGGCGCTCGACCATGCGGCCGTCGATCTGGATGACGCCCTTGTTCTCGTTTTCCGGCAGGTCGAAGGCGGCGATGGTCTTGCGCGCCGCTTCCACCTCTTCGGGCGCCGGCGAGAACGCCGCGTTGCACGGGTCGATCTGGCGCGGATGGATCAGCGTCTTGCCGTCGAAGCCGAGGTCGCGCGCCTGCCGGCATTCCTCGGCAAAACCCTCGGCATTGCCGAGGTCGTTGTAGACGCCGTCGAGGATATCGAGGCCGTAGGCGCGCGCCGCAGCGAGGCAATTCATCAGCCACGGCAGCATCGGCGCGCGTCCCGGCACGATGCGCGCGCGCGTATCCTTGGCGAGATCGTTGGTGCCCATGACGAAGCCGGCGAGCCGCGTCTCGGAGTCGAGCGCCGCCGCCGCGATCTCGCCGACATTGAGCATGGCAAGCGGCGTCTCCATCATCGCCCAGACCCGGATGCGGTGGTCGGCGCCGATGTCGACGAGGCGCTCGGCGATATCCTGCAATTGCCGCGCGTGCGACACCTTCGGCAGCAACACCGCATCGGGCTTGGCCTGCGCGATCGCGGCCAAATCGTCGACCCACCAGCGGGTGTCGAGGCCGTTGATGCGCACCAGAACCTCGCGATCGCCGAAGCCGCCGTTGTGCAACGAGTCGGCGATCAGCTTGCGCGCCTGCGCCTTGGCGTCGGGCGCCACCGCGTCCTCGAGATCGAGGATCAGGCCGTCGGCCGGCAGTTCGCGGGCCTTTTCCAGCGCGCGCGCGTTCGATCCGGGCATGTAGAGCACGCTGCGGCGCGGGCGGTCGGTCATGGCCGGGTCTTACGCGGCCTTCTGCTTCGCCGTGATCAGCTTGCGCTTGATCAGGCATTCGGCGATCTGGATGGCGTTGAGCGCCGCGCCCTTGCGCAGGTTGTCGGCGACGATCCACATCGAGAGGCCGTTCTCGACGGTGGCGTCCTCGCGGATGCGGCTGATATAGGTCGCGTCCTCGCCCGCCGCCTCAAGCGGCGTCACGTAGCCGCCCGGCTTGTGCGAGTCGATCACCAGGCAGCCCGGCGCGTTGCGCAGGATGTCGCGCGCCTCATCGGGCGTGATCGGATTCTCGAACTCGATATTGACCGCCTCGGAATGGCCGATGAAGACCGGCACGCGCACGCAGGTCGCCGTGAGCTTGATCTTGGGGTCGAGGATCTTCTTGATCTCCACCACCATCTTCCACTCTTCCTTGGTGTAGCCGTCCTCCATGAACACATCGATCTGCGGAATGAGATTGAAGGCGATGCGCTTGGGGAAAGTCTTGGCTTCGACGTCGCCGAGCGTGAACACCGCCTTGCTCTGCGAGAACAGCTCGTCCATCGCCTTCTTGCCGGCGCCGGAGACCGACTGGTAGGTGGCGACCACGACGCGCTTGATCTTCGCCCGCTCATGCAGCGGCTTGAGCGCCACCACGAGCTGCGCCGTCGAGCAATTCGGATTGGCGATGATGCCGCGCTTGCGGAAGCCGGCGACCGCGTCGGCGTTGACCTCCGGCACGATCAGGGGGACGTCGGAATCGTAGCGCCAGCACGACGAATTATCGATCACCACCGCGCCGGCGGCGACGATCTTCGGCGACCATTCCTTGGATACGGCGGAGCCGGCCGACATCAGACAGATGTCGGTCCCGGTGAAATCGTAATAGTCGAGCGCTTTGACCTTCAGCGTGCGCTCGCCAAAGGAGATTTCGGTGCCCAGGCTGCTGCGCGAGGCGATCGCGACCACCTCGTCGGCCGGGAACGCGCGCTCGGCCAATATGTTGAGCATTTCGCGCCCGACATTGCCGGTCGCGCCGACCACGGCGACATTGTAACCCATCGTTAACTCTCCATCAAAATTTCGCCACCCGGCCCGCCGTGCTTGAACCGGAGTGGAAAGCGCTTCTAAGCGAGAAATATCCCTAACACAACGTTGCTGAAGGTGGCCATGCGGCCGGCCTCATATTCGCTGCCGGAGGACATTCGCGCCACCCTGCTGCGTGTTCTCGCCTATATGGGCGGGCTCGGCGTCCTTGCCATCATGGCGGCGGGCGTTTTTCAGGCGCCGTCGGCCGTCATCGCCTTCGATCCCGAACCGCAGCCGCAATGGATCGATGTCGAGCGGCCGCGCCCCGCCTTCGAGCTGTCGCTGCCCGAGCTTGCGGCCGGCGCGTCGCACTACGCCATCCTGCGCCGCTCCGCCGACGGCGCCCGCAAGGACGTGCTGACGTGGGGCGAGGCGGCGCAGAGCCGGCCTTACGTGATGGTCGAAATCTACCGTCCGGGGTTGCGGGGCGAGCGGTTTCTCGATCCGTCAAGCGAGATCGCGGCGCGCATCCTCGACTTCGCCGTGACTGACGATGTCAAGCCGGCCGGCGAGATCGACAGCAAGTTCGGCGCCGTGCCGCTCGTCGACTTCGCCATCGCGCAGCAGGGCAGCGAGCACCGCTGCCTCGGCTTCGCGCGCGTGTTCACCGCGCCCGACATGCAGATCGCCGGCTGGTATTGCAGCGCCAGCACGGAGATCGTCGAGCGCACGACGCTGGCCTGTGTGATCGACCGCCTCAGCGCTCTCACCGCGGGCGGCGACCGCAGGCTCGACATCCTGTTCGCCCGCGCCGAGCTCAAGCGCACGTTCTGCGGCGAGCGCAGCCCGATCCTTGCCGCCACGCCCGAGCGCGCGATGCCGCTCGCCATGCTGCGCAACGTGAAGGTGCGCGGGGCCAAGCTGCGCCGGCACGTTCGGACGCGGTGATCGCGGACTTGGGACTCAGGTCCCGTAATTCTTCGCCAGATAATCGGCGATGGTCTTGGCGTCGGCGTCGCCGATCGGTGCGCCGAAGGCCTTGATCATCTTCGTGACCTCGGCGTTCCATCCGGCGGCGTTGAGAAACGGCGAGTTCATCTCGATATAGCCGAGGCTGTGGCAGGCGCCGCAATTGCCTTCCACCTTGTCGAGCCCCGATCCCGGCTTGAGCGTGATCGTCGGTTCATCGGCGGCCGCGGCGGGGAGCGCCGTGAGGGCGGCGAGCGCCGCCAGTGCAACAATGCGCATTCTTGCCTCCCTCAGCCGGCGTCGAGCGTCAGGCTCTGCATCACGTTGTGATGATAGCCGGCCGGATTCCAGATCAGCGAAGCGGTCTGCGTCTGCCCGATGGCGTTGCTGGCGCGCACCATGACCGTGGTGGCGCCGGGCTTGGCGGTGAGCCCGAAACTCCAGGGCCGGAAGGCGAACCGGCCGAGATCCTGGCCGAGCGTCGCCTCCGACCAGGTCTTGCCGTCGTTCGTCGAGGCCTCGACCACGCGGATGCCATAGCCGGCATCCCAGGCCACGCCCCTGATGGTGAGGGGACCCGGCTTCACCTTGTCGCCGTCCTGGTGGCTGGTGATGAGCGAGTTGATGACCATTTCGGTGATCGGGGTATTGGCCGCGTTCTCCTGCGTGGGGAAATGCGCCACCAGCGGAAATTTTCCGGTCGGTATGCGATAGGCGGACTTCACCCAGAAGCCGTCGAACGGCTTGGTGACGGCCTCGAGCGAGACGATGTGCTTGACCCAGTAGGTCCCGGTCCAGCCGGGGACGATCACGCGCGCCGGGAAGCCGTTGTAATGCGGCAGGGGCTGGCCGTTCATCTCGTAGGCGACCAGCGCCGTCTCCGCCGCCGCCACCTCCACCGGGATGCTCTTGACGAAATCCGGGGTCTTGTCGAAGGCCGGCCCGTCGGCGCCGTTCATGACGATCTCGACCGCTTCTTTCTTGAGGCCGGCCTTGTCGAGGATGTCCTTGAGGCGCGCGCCCCTCCAGGCGGCGCAGCCCATCGCCCCGTAACCCCATTCGACGCCGGCGACGTGCGGATCGAACAGGCCGCGGCGGTTGCCCGAGCATTGGCACACCGCGGTGATCTCATGGGCCGGCATCGCCTTGAGGTCGTCGAGCGTGAGCTCGGCTCGGCCGTTCGCCCCTTCGCCGCCGACCGCAAGCTTCCAGGTCTTGGCGTCGACCTCGGGAATATCCGACAGGTGGTAGCGCACGAAGAATGCGTCGTTGGGCGTGATCGGCGTGCGGAAATATTCGATCGGGGTCTCGTAATTCGGCGGCCGGTAGGCGAGCCTGATGAGCGGCTTCTTGCCCGGCAGCGCCGCGAGCGTCGCTTCCGCCCGCGTTCCGGCCGGCAGCGCCGCCGGCAGATTGAGCCCGGCGCTCTCGGCCGGCAGGGAGGAGAGCCAGCCGGTGCCGACCAGGGCAGCGCCCGCCTCCAAGACATGCTCCAAGACATGGCGTCGGTTCATCATGGCGATGTCCTCCCTGATTGTGGGCGCCTGCTAGGGCACCGCTTTTGCGATCCGTTATAGCGGCGCGTGCGGTCGCGGAATAATGTGACAAAAAGACCGCACACCAGAGGATAATGTTCTGCAGCGGCGTTCCGGGCTTCAACTCCGGATGCTTTCCGGGTGGAATTCTGCCATCGTCGGGGGTTGTTGCCAGGGCGCAAGTTGCGGGTCGCAGCAGCGCGTTGCCGGGGGCAAAGAGCTGACGTTGCGGCGGCAACAACGGAAAGTGAGGCGTACCATGCGAGTATCCGTTGCCGTGGCTGCTGCCGCTGTTGTCGCGATCGCGGCCGCGGCGGGCTCCGCCGAAGCGCAAATGACGCGCCGACAACTGGAAGCCGGGCCCGTCCTGCCGAGGACGGCGAGCGGCACGATCATCCAGCCCACCCGCACCATCATCCACAATCCCAACGGCACCACGACGGTGATCGTGGTGCCGCGACGGCGCTCCTATCTCGATACCGGCACGGAGGTCTCGGTCGGCGACCGCAGCTTCCACGACTACATGTTTCCGCCCGGCGGCGATCCCGGCCGTCCATACTGGAACTATGGACCTGACGTACGCGGCTCCGGCACCTTCCCGATACCGCCCGCGTTCTACATTCCGGGGTTCAATCCCAACACGCCGTTCTAATCCGCGCCGGCGTTTCGACCGGCGCGGCGCCTGCGCCGGCCGGCGGCGGACGCGAGCAGGGGGCCTGCCGTGACGTGGCGGAATAAACTGCGGCGCCGCTTCTACAAGCCCTACAACAAGATCGCTCACCGCGGCCACTATTTCGTCTGCCGCTATTTCGGCGCCGATTTCCTGGTGCGTTCGGCCAATGTCGGCGGCCTCGAAATCTCGGCCGGCATCTGCGAATACGACGAGCTCAAGAGCTACATGCGCGCCTGCGCCGAGTTGTGCCCCGACGTCTTCATCGATGTCGGCGCCAATATCGGGCTCTATACCTGCATCCTGATGAGGAACAGGCTGGCGCCGCGCGCCATCCTGTTCGAGCCGGACCGCCGCAACCGCGCGCAGCTTTGCGCCAACCTGCTCATCAACGACCTGCTGGACGCCGAGATCGAGCTCCACGACGTCGCGCTCGGCGCGCAGCCGGGCCGCGCGCGGCTGGTGCCGGGGCCGGAACGCGACATCGGCCTGTCGCAGATCGTGGAGGGCGCGAATGGCGCAGCGGGCTACGATGTCGATGTCGCGCGCCTCGACGATCTCGTCAGCCTCGCCGGCAAGACCCTTGCCATCAAGATCGACATCGAGCGCTACGAGCGCAGCGCGCTCGCCGGCATGGCGCGCACGCTACGCGACAATCGCGGCATCGTGCAGATCGAAGTGCTCGAGGCACGCGAAGAAACCGTCGCCATGATGGCCGCCGCCGGCTACGCGCTGGCGCAGGATCTTTCGCCGAACCTGGTGTTTGCAAAGAACTAGGTAGAGGACTCATTAACGCGCAGTCATAGACTGATCGACGCAAGCAGCGTGGATTTGGCTTAGCGAGCAATCCGCGTTTCGCCGGCGCCATCCGCCAGCTCGGCAATGCGATTGTCGGCGCGGCGGAGCCGCCTGCAGAGCTCGCGGTTGATATTCTGCATCACCATCACATACGCGTAGATGTCGGCCTTGTAGTACGTGTAGAGGTTTCCGGCCGTGAACTCGTACAGCACGGTTGGGCTCTCCACGACGACGGTGGCTGAACGGTTCTGCATTTCGATGAGCGTCATTTCACCGAAAAAATCACCAGGCCCGAGACCCGTCAGGCGAATCACACGCCCCGACTCCCCGGGCTTGCTCACGACGAGCTCGCCGGAGTGAACAATATACATTGAGCGCCCCGGTTCTCCTTCCGCTACCCCAGTGGCACCGACGTCGAAGCGGCGCTCGACCAGCATTGAGATCAGGAGATCGAGACTTGCGCGCCACGCCATTCCCGCGGTCCATGGGCGCGTGCCTAGCCCGGGCGGACTGATGCGCTATGGAACAGGCCGGCTGGATTGGACATCGTCAGGCCAGCATCTATGTACGGCCGAATCCTCGAGCGTGCCGAACTGTGGGCCCGCTCGTCGCGCAGTCCAAGAAGTTCCAGCTGGTCATTACCCCAAGACCGCCAAGTCGCTCGGTCTCGACGTTCCGCCGACCCTACTTGCTCTCGCCGACGAAGCAATCGAATAGGGACTCATTTGCCGCGCTGCACGAGTCCGGAAGTGGGGGTAAAGCGGACATGACGTTTTGACCGCGTCGTGTCCGTTGTTGACCCAACGGAACGCACCAAGCCCTTGGCTTTCGACCTATTGGGCTGGACTCAGATCGTCAGATCGTCAGTTCGACCGTTGCCGAGGGGACGTCGCCATCTTATACCGGGATTCCCCAGATGGCTCCCGAACTGGCGTGAATATTCGAGCTTTTCTCGCCTTCCTGCAAGGCAGAAACGAGGTTTG